>FWPU01004592.1_pt1 | contig 31843 bp, 28 predicted proteins | sample 2228361 | NCBI WGS metagenome assembly FWPU01 (sample SAMEA103939777, study PRJEB20133) | metagenome
TGTGCCTGTGCTCGGCGGGCTTCTACGACGCCCTGACGACGCACGCGAAGGTCAAGGAAGCCTTCATGTACTACCAGCGCAACCAGCAGCTCGGCAACGACTACCGCACGGGGTTCACCTTCGGCGGCGTGACCTTCGAGGAGTACCGCGGCCAGGCGACCGATGCATCTGGAGCTGTGCGGAAGTTCATCGCCGACGACGAGGCGCACTTCTTTCCGCTGGGCACGGCCAACACCTTCCGGACGTTCTTCGCGCCGGCGGACTTCAACGAGACGGCGAACACGCTGGGGCTGCCCCTCTACGCCAAGCTCGAGCCGCGGAAGTTCGGGCGCGGCACCGATCTGCACACGCAGCAGAACCCGCTGCCCATCTGCCTGCGGCCCGAGGTGCTGGTCAAGGGGACCAAGGCCTGACCATGACCGGCTGGGCGGCGGCGGTGAACAGCCTGAACGCGGCCGTCGTCGAGACGTTCGGCCGCGAGGTCCTCTATCTACCCGAGTCCGGCGGCGAAGTCTCGCTGCGCGCGGTGTTTCAGCCGACGCGAGAGGCCGAGGACTCTTCGCCGGGCGTCTATGCGGTGCTGTTCGTGCGGCTCGCCGATCTGGCTGCGTCGCCCGTGCGCGGAGACGAGATCGAAACCGGCGGCGCCCGGTACAAGGTCTTCGACATCGAGGCCGACGCCGAGGGCGCCGCCGTGCTGCGGCTCCGCAAGACCGGCTGACTTCCGCTAATTCTGGCCGAGCTTTGAGATTCCGGACAATTGTCCGGATTATCCCGCCTGCCGGAAGTTTCCACTTCCGCCAGATCTGGCGGAAGTGGTTCCCGAACTTCCGCGCAATTGAACGGAAGTTCGTGAGGCTGACTCATGCCAAGCGTCCGCGTCTACCAGAAGAAGCAGCTGCGGCTCGATCTGCTCAACTTCCGCCAGCGCCAGATGTACGAACTGGGCAACGCGGGCGTGGCGGCGGTGAAGGCGCGGCTCGCCGCCGCGCAGGGCCCGGAGGACAGTCCGGCCAAACCGCTGACCAAACGGTACGCGATCTGGAAGACCCGTAAGGGAAAAGGCAACCGCCGCAACCTGACATTCACCGGCGACCTGCTGCTCAACTTCCAGGTCCGCACGGTGAGCGAGAACCGCGCCAAGGCCAGCGTCTCCACACGCAAAGACCGGATCAAGGCCTGGGCCAACCAGAAGCGCGAGGCGTGGATGGTCTTCTCGCCCAAGAACAAGGCGGCAGTGGTCGAAGCGGCGCGCAAGATGCTCGAGGCGATGAAACCGCGTCTGCTAGTCGAGCGGGCGCTTGGAGGAAAGCAGCGGTGATCAACCCGGCGGAACTCGTCGACAACCTGGTCGCTTTACTGCGTGCCATCCCGGACCTGGTCGCGGAGATGGACGGCGATGAGCAGCGGATCTTCGCCTACCACGATCAGTACCCAAAGCGGGCGAGCCTCGCGGCGGCGATCCACGACATGCCCGCGCCGGGGATCATGGCCGCCTGGCAGGGAACGCAGCCAGGCAGCTTTGGCGGAGTGGATGTCTGGAAGCACCAGGTCACGCTCTATCTGCGGGCGCGCGCGACCTTCGAGGGCGATCCGCCGACCGCGTACTACCGCCTGCTCCGGCTGATCACCAAGGGAGTGCCAACGTCGGCAGGCGTACCGCTGATCAACGGTACGGTCCACCCCTCCTGCCACCCGATGGACCTGCCGCTGATCCAGCGGCAGACCGACGCCGAGGGGCTCGACTACTTCGAGGTATCGCTGAGTTTCACGGAGATGGGAGATGACTGAGCAAAAGGTTCTGATCTCGCCGGACGGCGAAGTGCGCCACGTCGAGGCGCGGCCGGAGGTTCTGGTCCCCTTGATGGTCCGTGGCTACCGGCAACTGACCGAACACGAAGATGAGGAGGTGACGCCTGATGTCCGTCGCGCGGATGCAGGAAATCCAGATCTGCTTCGGTAAGCAGAAGCAGACCAACATCTCTTCGGCCAACACCGCCGGCCAGATGTGGCAACTGCGGAAGCTGAATGCTTCCATGGCCAACCCGAAGCTCTCGACCGAAAACGACGCCGACGAGTTCGGCAAGGGCCACGAGTTCGCCACGCAATCGTTCCAGACTTCCTGGGACGTGAACGGGACTCTCGAGAAATACCTGAGTGCTGAGATTGCCGCATGGGCGATGGCCTTCGGCCTGGGCAAAATGGTGAAGTCGGGCACTCCGCCGAACCTCACCTACACCTGCACGCCGCTGTTTCCAGCCTCGGGCGACGCGGCCGAGCTGCCCTACTTCTCCTTCGTCGAGCAGATCCGCCCGGGCGCGGGTGTCGTCGTGGACCGGATGGCGGTGGGCTGCGTGGTCGAAGGCTGGACCATCTCCATCGGCTCGGGGCCGGGCCGCGCCAACTCGAAGATCACCGTTGAATTCGTGGGCTCGGGCAAGTACGTCGATCCATCGGGCATCACGATGCCGGCGGCGACCGTGGAGAAGCTTCTTCCGTCGGCGTCGCTCGCGCTCACGATCAACGGCGTCAACTACGTCTCAAACAAGAACATCGTGTCCCTTGAGACATCGTGGAAGAACAACGTCCGCCTCGACGGCGGCTTCTTTCCCGGCTCTGGGTTCCAGACGCCGGGAGATGGCGCAAGCGGCGCCATCCGCGGCCGCCTCGAGTTCGGCAACCGGCAGGGGACGCTGCGCTTCGTCGCCCGCTTCGAGAACGGGTCGACCGAACTTGCGAAGCTCAAGAGCCAGTCCACAGGCACGGCGGTGATGACGCTCACCTACGACTCGAACAACTCGCTCGAGATCACCTGGCACAAGGTTTCCTTCGCCACGGCCGAACTCGGCGAGACGGACGGCATTGTCACCGTTTCCGTCGAATGCCTGCCGATGTGGGATGAGACCAACGGCATCGTGTCGGCGGTGGCCAAGTGCGGGGTGGACGGCATTGCACAGTGAGGGATCCATGTTTGACGCAAATCAGACCATTACGATGAATCTGCGCGCCCCGGGCGGGGTGAAAACGATCCGGGTGCGCCTTCCGTCGGACGAGGATTGGATCGAGCGGCAGCGCCGCCGCAAGGTGATCATCAAGCAGTTGGGGCGCGGGGTGTCGGAAACCATCATCGGCCAGGCCGAAGATACCGATGCCGCGCTCCTTGCCAAGATCCGGGTCGACGAGGATGGCCCGGACGTGGACCCCTTCGAGGCCAGCCGTATCATCGAGCAGTTGAGCCAGGCTGACGTGGACGACGTCGTCCAGGAGGCCGACGCCTTCCGGGTGACGCTGCGTGTCCTCGGCGGCACGGTGACGCACCTGCTCAAGATGCCCTCGGCCAAGGACGTCTTCGAGTACCGCCGCAGCTTCGCCCGCGTGCTCGATCTGCCCTACAACCGCCAGGAACTGACGATCAACCTGGGAGCAGCCGGGACGCTCTACAAGAAGCTGGCGGCGGGGACCGAAGGGTACACAAGCGACGTCCCCATCATCCACCAAGCCGTTGCGGTGAAAGCCGCGATTGACGCGCTCGACGCGGCGTTTCAGGATGCCTCGGACCCAAACTCCTGAGCGGGGAGTGGCCGGATCGGCCCTCCCTGCGCTTCCTGGTTCATTGGGCGCTGCGGCGCGATGAACTGTGCGATCCCGGCCTCTGTCCGGACGCGCCCGACGATGGCGGCCGCTGCGACCACTGCCCCTTGGACAAACTGGACACGGCGCAGTCCTCAGAAATCGGTCTGCTACTGCGGCGCGCACTCGACCTTCGGGCGGCGCTGAAGTTGGGCATTCGAGTCTCTCTCGACGAAATCCGCGCGGATGAGTTCCGGGCGCTGGTGGTGCTGGAGGAGGAGCAAACGAGCGCAGAACAGGAGAGAATCAGCCGAGTGCCGGGCTGACGCGAGTCCTCATGCGGAGCGGCGCACGGGAACAAATCGAATTTCGACTCGCTTGTTCAACGCCGCTGCAATCCGGCGCAGCATCGCCAGCGAGTGGCCCTCGTAGTCGGAATTTTCCAGGCGGGAGATGACGGACGCGGTCGTCCCGATCATCTTCGCCAGTTGAGCCTGAGTCAGGCCTGCCTTGGTTCGGAGTTCGAAAATCTTGCGGGCAACTTCATCATCGGCCCGGGCTTCCTCCAGAGCCCGCAGGCGCTCCGGCTTGCCCTCGAAGAACCGGCGGTGAAGAATCTCGACCGCATCGGTGGTGGACTTCCTCTGTTTCGTCATTCTCCAAACTCCTCTGAATGGCTGTGCTTGGCGGGATCGGCTTCGAAGCGTCTTTTTCGCTGGATCGCCCGGTCGATCTCCTTGGCGGGGACCGAGCTTTCCTTTACGATTCCATGAGAAACAACTGCGGCGACTGCCCCGTGAAAGAAATACAGAATCCGGTACTGAAGGTGATGGAAGGTTACGCGCAGCTCATAGATCCCGTCGCGGAGGAAGTCCGCTTCCGGACGTCGCAGCTCATGTCCCACCTCTCGTAGCCGCTCGAGCCGAAGAAGGCACTTCGCCTGTACCTTGGCAGGCAACTCGCCGTACCAGTCGAGGAACGGGCATGAGCCGTCTTCCTCGCGATACAGGACTACGGTGGTCTTTGGCACCTGCCTCCAGTGTATTCGCAAATTTGCGACGTAGCAAGACCTGGTAACAATGGCCGATAACAGGCTCGAACTCGTCGTTGAAGTCGACACCAACAGGGCCAATGCGTCCATCAAGAGCGTCAACGCGAGCCTGTCCGGCATGGAGGCCGCGGCGGTGAAGACCGCCCGGGGCGCGGCGCAGGGCATCGACGGCATGACGGCGGCCATGGTAAAGGGCGCCACCGCAGGGAACTTGCTGGCCGACGCCATCAAGAGCGCACTCACCTGGGCCAAGGAGTTCACCGTCGGCTCGGTCATGATGGCCGCTCAGAACGCCAAAGCCGCGGCCTCGCTCAAGGCGCTGGCCACCGCACACGGCGTAGGAGCAGCCGCGGCGGCCAGGCAGGTCGCTGCCATCGAAGAGCTTGGCTTCGAGTACACCGACGCCGCGCATGCCGTGCAGCGGCTGATCGTTGCCGATTTGGAGCTCTCCAAGGCGCCCGGGCTCGCGAAACTTTCCAAGGACGCCGCGGCGGTCCAGAACATCGCCGCCGGCGAGGCGCTGGAATCTATCGTCATGGCCGTCGAGTCCGGCGCCTCGCGTGGCCTCCGCACGCTGGGGCTGTTCGTCGACTTCCAGCGGGAAGCTCAGATCGCCCAGCTTCAACTCGGCCGCGCCCTGACCGAGACCGAGGAGAGGCAGCTCCGGTACAACGCGGTCATTCGGGAAGGCGCGAAGATCCAGGGCGCACACGCAGCGGCTTCCCAGACGGTCGAGGGCCAACTGGGCGCGCTGCGGCGTGAGTTCAACAACCTCCAGGAGGAGATCGGCGCCAAGTTCCAGGATGACTTCAAGGCGCTGATCGGCAACCTGCGCGGCCTGGTCGGCTGGCTGCGGGAGAATACCGATCTGCTGAAGAAGTTCGGCGAGGTGGCATTGTGGGTCTCGGGAGTGCTCGCGACCTACGCCCTGGCCGACAAGATCATGGCGCTCGCGAAGTCGATCGCGGCGCTCCAGTTCGCGAGCATCAACCCTTACGCTCTTCTCGCGGTGGGCGTGGTGGGCGCGGGCTTCGCCATCTACTCGCAGTGGAAGGACACCCAGGATCAGCTTCAGGCCCGTTTCGACGAGATGCAGCGGAAGGCCCTGCGCGAGGATTTGTTGAGCGGGCGGACGAGCGTCGATGCTCTTCGCAAGCAGGGGATGACCGATGACCAGATCCGCGAACTTGTCACCGGCAAACGGTGGCTGCCTGGCGAGCAGCCGTTCGAGTATGAGGGTCCGAAGCTGACCATCGGGAAATCCCAGGAACCGAACCTCGAAGCGCTGAAGAGGGCGGCCGAGATCCGGAAGCGGCAGTTGGAGGTGGAGCGCGAGAGCGCAGGGGCACTCGAAGAAGCGCGCCGGCGTGGCCTCGTGGGATTCGCGCGGGACGTGGCCGAGGTTCAGGAGCAGATTCGCAAGTGGACCACGTTCGTCGATGAGCGTGGCAACGAGCAGCGGATCGCACTCACGCGCAAGGCGTGGGAGAACGTCATCGAAGAACTCCGTGTTCGTCTGGCGAACTGGCAGAAGGAGGTCCAGGAGACCAACCGAAAGAACCTCGCCGAGTATCTGGCTGCGGAAGAAGAGGCCGCGCGGCGGTGGCTGGAGCTCGAGTCGCACCTGTTCAGCCAGCGGCTGGCTTACAACGAGGAGATCTCGAAGCGCAACCTCGATCACCTGGAGCAGATGCTCGGCATCGAGGAGCAGCGAGCCGGGATCGCGCGTGAGGCCCAACGGCGGGCGCTCGAGGCCACGAATGCGCAGACGCTGGAGCAGAAGGTGGCGGTCGAGCAGCGCAAGGCCGCGATCGAGATCGAGTACCTCACCCGGGTACACGAGATCCGCATGCGGCTGTTCGATCTCGGAACCTCGCGGATGGTGATCGAGGAAGAGGCGGCGCTGAAGCGGCTCGGCTACCGGGCCGACGAAATCCAGGCGCGCATTGCAGAACTCACCGCGAAGCGGGATGAGATCCGGCGCTTCCAGCAGGAGGCTACCGACGCCGCGATCCAGGGCGTACGCGAGAATGCGGCGATCCGCCAGGCGCAGTTGGTGAGGGACCACAATCAGCGCATCTTCGATTCCTTCAAGCGCCAGGCCGAAGGTGTCTTCGATGCGTTGCTTGCCAAGTCGCAGTCCATCTGGTCGGCCATCAGCAACTCGCTCAAGACCGCACTGTTGACGGCCATCAAGGATGTAGTCTCCTCGCGCGTCGCCGCGATGCTGATGTAGTTGTTCACCGGCACGCGGGTCTCGCTGGCCGGACGAGGCGCCTCCGGCGGGGGTACACTCGGCAGGCTCGGCGGACTGCTCGGCATCGGCGGAGTGCCGGTCTTCGGACAGGGCAGCGGCGGTGGTCCCATTCCCGGCGGCGCGGCCGGCGGTTGGGGCACGCCTCCCATCATCCCTTCGAGTAGCGGCGGTGGTGGCTGGAGTGGACTGCTCGGAGGATGGAAGGACTTCCTGGGCTTCGGCGGTGGTGTCCAATACGCACCCGGTAAGGCCGTTACCTGGGAGGCGGCGACCATGGGCCAGAAGCTCTCGGCGCTCGGGCGGTCCAATGCTGCGCTGCTGGGCGGCGCAACGCTCGCGATGATGGGGCTGCAACGCGGCGGAGTCTCCGGCCTCGCGATGACTACCGCCGGCGGTGCGTTGATCGGCTTCAAGTACGGAGGCCCTCTCGGCGCGGCCATCGGCGCCGGAGTCGGTGCGGTTGCCGGGCTGGTGCGGCTGTTCGTGAAAGGCGCGCAGGAGAAGGCGCGAGAGAAGATCAAGGCCACCTACGGCGTCGATATCCGCGACAAGGGCGTGCTGAAACAGATTGTCGACATCGCCAAGCAGGGCTTTGGCGGCAACCTCGACATGGCGATCCGCAGTCAGCAGATCCGCGACTTGGTCGAATTGTACGCACTGTCGACGGGGCAGACCACTTCAGGTCTCCCTGCCAGCGTGGGGCCAGTGTCGCTACTGCAGCAAGGCGGCAGCCTGTTCCAGTCGAGCCCTGGCGGCCTGACCCTGGACCGTATCGGTGGCGGCACCCCGTCGGCTGCGGCAGGGCCGACGGTCATCAACATCACCGTGCCCGGAGCGAAGGAGTTCTTCGAGAAGGAGACCGTGCGCGTGGTGGTTGAGAACCCGCGAGCGGTGCAATCGGCGGCGATGACGGCGACCAAAGCCAGCGCCGGCCGCCGCGAGATGACCGGGCTGCAACTGAGTCCTGGGTTGATTATGTCATGACGCGAGAGGAACTGATCCAGAAACTGGCGCGGGCGATCGCTGAGAAGGAGGGCTTCTTCGTCACCGAGGCTCAGGCCAAGGCGCGCAAGATCCCGTACCCCACGCGCGCCCAGCGGAACGCGAATCCCGGCAACATCCGCGCCTGGCGCGACGCGAAACGGCGGCCATATCCGACCAGGGGTGGCTATGTCGATTTCGTCGCCTGGGCCTCGGAGCGCTTTCCGGGTGCGTCGCGGGAGGAGATGAGCCGCCGTGCACTTGAGGAAGGCTGGCGCATCCTGCGAGTGCTCGTCGGGCAGTACCTCGACGGGCGGTACACGGGCGGCCAGCCGCCCACGATTGAGCAGATGTTTCGCGTCTATGCGCCCGCCGCGGACGGCAACGACCCGGCGGGGTATGCGCGCTTCGTGGCGGCCAAGCTCGGCGCGCGCCCGGACCAACGGCTCCTCGATCTGGTGATCGCCTGATGCCCGGCTCGGTTCAGAACGCGGCGCCGCTCACCGTGCTGCCGGCGAGCCTTTCGCGCGCCTTCCTGCATGAGCGCGTGTATCCGGTGCTCGACAACGAGTACCGCAACGGCGAATCGCAGCGATCGGCTCAGGCCTCGAACAGCCGGAAACACTGGCGCTTGGCGAAGCGGCTGACGCCGGCGCAGCTTTCGGCCCTCCGCGATTTCTATGACGCCCGCAAGGGACCGACCGAGCCGTTCTACTTTTGCGACCCTTATGAGACCAGCCCCAAGTTCTCGCACGACCCAACAGGGCAGGCCGTCGTGGGCCGGTACACCGTCCGCTTCGCGGGCGGGTGGGAACAGAGCACTTCCCTTACGCGCACGGACCTAAGTTTGGAGTTGATCGAGCTTGCCTGACTTCATCGGCAACATTGCGGTCCCTGAGATTGCGCCGAGCGGCGTGTTTCCGCTGATGCCCGACTATCCGCTCGAGGTGCGCCGCGACCATCGGGTCGTCGTGCATTCCTTCGGCTCGGGCAACGCCAAGATCGAGCAGCGCTTTCTCCTCGGCACGGGCGCGCGGCGTTTCACGATTCGCAAGCAATGGCTCCAAGACGCCGAGCACATCGCCCTGCGCGACTTCTGGGAGTCGAAGTACGGTCCTTACGGCGCTTTCACCTACAATGCGCCGAACGACGATGGTATTGGGACGACGCCCGTCACCTGCCGGTTTGCCAACGAGCCGCTCTCCTGGGAGATGGTGGCCGACTGGGCCTGCTCGCTCGGCGTGACGCTCGTCGAAATTCCCCAGACCACGCCCTCCTACCCGCTCAACCAGACCGTCCATCGCTTCCCACCCGCCGGGCTCCAGACCGCTCTGCTCTCGCAAGTCCAGGAGATCATCCCACTCGTTCGCATCCAGCCTCTCGAATCTGGATACCCCGCCATCTACATCTCTGACCGCCGCTGCACGATCGGAGGCCAGCTCTACCAGGCGCGGCTGATCGAGTTCGAAGGCATCTCGCAATCCATTGGCAACGAGTCCGACGAGGCCCAGTTCACCTTCGGCAACGCCGACCGCGTGATGCGCGACCTCTCCAATGACGTCGATCTCTTCCGCGCCGAGATCGCCTTCAGCCTGTTCCACACCGGAACCGGGATCAAGCTCGACCTCTGGAAGGGCAACATTGTGAACTGGGCCTGCGATGCCAGCCCCGAGTTCCGAGTGACCGCCGCTGATGGCCTCTACGAGTTGAATCTGCCCTACCCGACACGTAAGATCTCCCGCACCTGCTGGAAGCCGTTCAATTCGGCGGCGTGCCCGTTCGCTTCTCAGGGCGCGCTCGATCTGGTCAACTTCCCCGAGGCCGATCCCACGCGCTGCGACAAGGGATTCGACACTCCGAATGGCTGCCGCGCGCACGGCATGAACGATTACTACGGCGGCATCATGGCCAAGCCGCAGGGCGTGCGCATCAAGGACAACTCGACCGGCGTCTGGGGATTCGGCCGCTCGACCCTAACCTCCGTCTCGCTAGTCGCCGACTCGATCTACGATCAGGTCCTGCCCGAGATCTACACCGATTCGCTGATGCCCGTGAACGCCAAAATCGCCTCGGGCCGCGACGAAAGCGACTTCTACGCTGCCTTGGGGCTAGTGGGCGAAGGGCCGCTGGGCGCGTATGGCACGGGCCACAAGCTCGACGGGCAGTATCATCATGGCTACCCTGGTTCGCTCGGACTGATGACCAGCCTGGGCCCCGATCCGAACCCGACGACCTTCGGGTTTGATACGGACTCCGGGCCGGAACGCGCCGCCGGCACGGCGTTCCTCATGATCCGGCGGTCCGACGCCAAGGGTTTGCAGCTCTCGCGCCTGAGCGAGCACGCAATGGAGGCCGTGGTCGCGCAAGGTCTCGGCGGCTGGGTGTGGACGTCGCCCGGCGCGCGCGTCTTCTCACCCGCGCTGACCAATCCGATCTGGATCGCCGTCAACATGCTCCTGCGCGCGCGAGGCTTGCGCCTCGGCGCTGGCGCGACGACGCAGCAACTAGATTTCGCCGAAACTCTGTTCGATGTCGAGGCGGCCATCGCGGCGGCGGCGATCTGCGACCAGCACGTGACGAAGCTTGTGGGCACGGGTACGGAAACACAGTTCAAGTTCCGCGGCGTGCTCCAGGAAGAAAAACCCCTGCGCGACTGGCTCCAGGAAGTTCTGATGAACTGCCTGGGCTACTACACCTTCTCGAACGGCAAGCTCAAACTCGGCGTGCGCGTGAATTCCTCGGCGGTCGAAGCGTTCACCGAGGGCAACATCCTGTTCCGCAGCCTGCAACTCGCGCCGTTGAAGCCGTCGTTCAACCACCTGACCGCCAACTTCGCTGACGAGGATTTCGAGTTCGTCGCCAACTCCATCTCGCTTTACGACATCGACCACGCCACGCTGATCTCGGGCGGTGCGGGTCCCCTGTTCCTGAAGTCGACGGTGAATCTCTCCGGCACGGCGTCGAAGTCGCAAGCCGCGCGCATCATTGCAGTCCGGCTGCGCGAGGAACTGGGCGGCATCACCCCGGAGGAGTGGAAGCGGGCGCGCCAGATCGGCTTCCGCACAACGGTGCTTGCCCTGAACACCGAACCCGGCATGGTCTGCTCGATGACCCATCCGGACATGCCGGGCGGGCAGGGCGAGTTCCGCGTGACCGGGTGGCGGCTGAACCGCGACTACTCGATCGACATCCAGGGCCGCACGACGACAGATTCGATGTACGACTTGGTAGCCGGTCCGAAGCCCGCCGATGTCGTGCCGGAGCCGCCTGCTGAGGAAGTGCTCATCGACACGGGCGTCCCCGGTGTGCTGACCGGCATTCCTCGTCTGGGCGACTACGGCGCCTTCGCGATCGACGAGATGACCGTTGCGCCAGACGCCTCCGGCAACGCCAACATCGTCGGCGCGCACGAGATCACGCTGGCGCTCTACTACGTGGACGAGCTCGCCACTGATCTCTGGGGGTTGCTGGGCGAGGATGTGACGGCCACTGAAGTTACTGCCTCGGCCTACTGCACGGTGAGTCCTTGGACGTCCCAAGTGTTCCGGATGGGCGATCTGGTCATCTTCAACGACGAGGCCCTTGATGCAGACAGGCCCGGACGGCGCTCCTACGAGTGCGTGCGAATCATCGGGCCGGGCGCAGAGGGTGATGTCGTCCCGACCGGACAGTTTCAGTTTCAGCGCGGCCTGCTCGGCACTGAGAACTGCCAGCACTACTCCGGCGTGCGGTTCTACAGGCTCCAGACGAAGAGGTTCACCTTCAGCGCGAGCCGCGGCTTCTTCCGCACTCCCGGTGCGCCCGCGCGCATCGAAGCCGAACTGCCGAACGCCTGCATTGTGGCCGCCAGAGCCGCCGTGGCGAATCATTACGGCTACGGACCCTTTGCCGTGTTCCCGCTGTCACGGCACAACGAACCCTACATGCCGGGCCTCCGCACTTGCAACGGCGGCGCCTACACTTTCCAGGTTCCGGGCCCGCTCACCGTGCAAGAGAATGTCGTCATTCCGATGAAGGTGCAGGACGCGGCGTCGATCCGGTGCATCTACGCTTACCTGCAGCAGGGCACGAGCGACGGAACGACGTCAATCTTGGTCAAGCGTCGCCGCGCCGGGGAGGATGAATGGGAGCCGCTCGAGCTGATGGGCATCCCGCCGCGATCGCCCGAGCCCTTCCTCAACAGCTACGACGCCCTGGCCGAGCAAGGCTACGGCCAGCCAGCCGGCCGTCGGCTGCCCTATGCCGACTACGGGCTGGCTCTGGCGCAGGATGTCAACGCCGATCCAGGCAACCTGCAATCGGTGGCGACAAGCAGTTACGGATCGAACCAACTTGGGCTCGAGCAGTGGATGATGGTGCACGTCGACCCAGGCGGCCCGAACGAAGAGTACGTCTATGTCCACTCCTCCGACCCGGAGGCGCAGACGATCACAGCGGTGTTCCGCAAATCGCACTCTTCCGGCGAACGCATCCGGCCCACCATCTGGCCGACGCCGGTGCTCAACGAGGGTGACGATCTGGCCTTCGACATCCTGGCTGTCGCATCGCCGGATCCGGGCTCGGATTTAACGGTCGTGATTCAGACCTGACTGCTTTACGAGACTTTCTTCAGTCCCGCCTGGATGGCCCGCTTCAAAACCGTTTGGTATCCGATGCCCTCCTTGGCTGCGATCTGCTGCGCTCGTTCGAGGTCTGCCACCGGCAGCCGGATCGAAATGGCCTTTGTCGCCTTGGCCTTAGCTTTCTCGACCAGCTCGGCCAGGACTTTCGCGTCTGTCTGCGGGATTGGCGAGCCCGGGGAGCGCAAAAGGGTTCCTTGTTTCAAAGCGCGCTCAAACTCTCGCTGCGTCTGCCGGCGGCCTTCCGGCGTCGTGTACCACGCAGCTTCGGCGCTCACCGGCTCTAACTCAGCCTTCGGTTTGCGGGGCATAGATCCTCCTTTCCGCCTGATTCATCGTATAGGCCGTCACGGTGCGAAAACGCTTCCGGCGGATCGTGAACACCACAACCAGGTAGCGCCCCGATGCCGTCTTGCCAAGCAACTTCCAGCGCTTCTCGCCCGTCTTGGGTGCAGCCGGAATGATGACATGGCGTCCTCTGACCGCCTCCTCGACCTCCTGGGGCATGACGTCGTGCGCCGCAACGTGCCCAACATTATGCACATCCCAGTCAAAACCGATGAGGTCTTCGAGCACACGATCAGTATATACCGTATTCGTATATACACTCAAGACTCTTGGTCACGTTGATGCCCTCCGATCCGCTTCTCCTCTTCGACCCCCGCCGCACCATCCAACTCCAGGGCTTCTCCGGCCTCGCGGCGACCACCACGCTTCACGACGCCACCGAAACCGGCTTCCAGATCTCCGGCATCTTCCAGGCGGCCGAGGACTTCGCCAACGTCCAGCTTTTCTCGGCCTACGATTACTTCAACCACCTTCGCGTGAAGCCGCTCCCCGTGACGGACCTCTCCGGCCTGACCCTCCAGTTCGACATGGAGATCCTGCCCGTCAACTGCGAGGAGGGCAATGTGCGCCCCGACTGCGTGCGCTACGCCTCGGTCGGGTGGGATAAGCTCACGGTCACCACCGGACCAGGCGATATCTACGAAGTCCCGCTGATGCACCACGCGGCAGTCGTCTCGGGCGACTACGCTCCGGGCAGCTTCGGCTTCTCGCTCCATGACCGCGACGCCGCCACGCTCGACGAACTGGTCGTCGGCAAGCCCACGCCGGCGCTCACGGACACGGCCTATGTCTACTTCATGGGAACGCGCTGGTCCTGCTCCTCGGCCGAGGCGATCGCCTTCTGCAACCTCGAAACCGCGCTCACCCAGGATATCGGTAGCGCCGACGTTCCCTCGACAGATCAGGCTATCTGGTGGCAAGAAGACCCGTGGTTCTGGCACAACTTCTTCATCAACAATACGACCGTCGCGGTTGGTCCCCAGAATGGATTCTCAGACGCCTCAGAGATCGCCCAATTCTTCGCCAACTGGTTCAACAACGATCCGAACGTCAATGGCCTCGTCACCTGCTCGTCTTCAGGCAACGTCGTCTCCGTGGCGCTGAAGCCCGGCGTGAGCGGCCCTGTCGTCGTCTGGTCGAACAGCGGTTCAGCGCCGGCGACACTCACGCGCTTCGCGCCGGGCATCTACACGGCGCGCGTGGCCTCGTCGGCTGAGATCCGGGCGGGCGACTATGTGGGTCTCGATATTGGAGGCGCAAACGATGAGGTGGTGAAGGTGCTCTCAGTCGGCAGCGGGACCTTCACGGCGCACCTCAGCCATCGCCACGAGGCCGGCGCAGTCTGCCGCGTGCTGCCTCGTGCGCGGCACTTCGGACGGGTCCTGAAGAATCGCATGGTGGACGCGCCGGCGCCCGATTACGGCGAGCAGCCCGCGAGCCTTGCCGCCGAGAAGTTCACCACGACGAACACCTCTTGCGAACTGAAGCTGCGGCTCGTGGGGCAACTGGGCCAGTATGGACGCGACGCCAACGGCATGCCGGTGCGCGTCTCGGTCGATGGCGAGAACCAGATCGTCCGGATCGAGAAGAAGGACGACGCGTTCGGGGCAACATCCCTCACCACCGCCGTCACAGGCGCTGGCAACACGCGCGCCTACCGCTTCACGCTCCCCTTCGCTTCGCTCTCGGGCTACCTGAACGGCGACCGCAACTCGCTCGTGCCCGTTCCCGCCAGTGACATCGTGAAGATCCACCTCACATTCGCACCACGCTTTGAAGATGTCGAATACGGGCTGGCCGCAGGCGGGCTCCTCAAGGAGGGCGTGACGGCAACGCCCGCAGGCACGGTAGAGGAATGGCACGTTGTAGATGCCGAAGCCATGCTCGCCACCCTCAAGTACTACGTCGGCACGGCAAGCGCCGAGGAGCGAATCACCTGCCTCGCCAACTTCGGCCTGGTCCAGCCCGACCCGGAAGATCCTGCCACCTGGTATTACCGCCTGCTGGTTCGCCGCGGCGAAGACTCTTCAACGCCGCAGGCCTGGCCGCCCGGCACGCGCATTCAGCGGATCTCGACCATCACGGGCACGCGCTCGGACATCGAGTGGCAGGTGAAGAACTCGAACCTCACCGTCACCGGCGACCGCACGCTCAAGGTCGGCGGCGAAGCGCCGCGCATCGAAGAATCCGACGGCCGCTGCCGGTACGAGGGCTACTGGGAAGACTACCGCTATGGAGCGGGCTGGCCCACGCAGTGGTGGTCGCTCAGCCACGCCAAGCGCTGCGCACCCAACGACGCCCAGGACCGCCGGGCGGTGACCATCCGCTATTCGTACCCGCGCGAGCACGATCTCTACGTCGGCACCTGGCTCGGCCGCGACGCGGGCCGGATCGAAGTCACGATCAACGGCGGCGTGCCCACGGTTCACGATCTCTATCTGAACGACTACAACGGCCTCGCAGCGATGAAGAAGCTCGCCGCCGCACTGCCTGGCGGGACGCACACGGTCGAGATCCGCGCTCTGTTCTCGAAGCATCCGGCGAGCAACGGCTATTACTTGTACTTCGATTACCTCTGGCCGCTCGAGCCGGTTGATCCGCCGGACCCGCCCAAAGTCTACCCCGACGTCTCAGCGGCCATCGACTTCGATACCGACCACGGCTACAAGAAGCCGCCCGCCTGGCACGTGTGGCACCTAAAGCAGCTTGGCTTCATGGGTCACGCCGACGTCTACATGGGCGTCTTCTGGAACAACAAGCGCCGCCGCATCGAGGCGACCTACCCGAACTGCACCGTCAGCATCGGCGCCTGGCAGGTGGATCAGCCGCTGTGGATCAATCTCTCCGGCACCACGCTTTACTTCTCGCCCGGCGCGGGCCTCTCGACCGAAGACATCGCCGCGCACCTGCGCGCGATGATCAACGTCACCTTTCCGGGCGTCTGGTGCACCAGTGACGGCGGCTCGATCCACATTCGCTCCCGCGCCCCGCGCTACACCTTCACGATCTCGGCGAGCCCGCAGTTGAGCATCTCGCAGGGCGCGCCGTCGCTCGACCAGCCGGGGGCCGAAGGCGACTGGGAGATGATCGACTCGATCTCGCCAGTCATGACCCACGGCGCGCGCAACTGGATTCGCGACCTGGCCCGCGAGTTCAAACAAGCAGGCATCGACGCCAGCTTCGCCTTCTCGATGGAGTGTTATCTGCCGCCGATGGCGATGGCCGCGCGCTACTGGGACGGCGAGCCGGTCTTCCTGCCCATCCCGTCCCACCAGATGCACTTCGGCCCGCGCGTGCGGAACTACCTCAAGCAGATGTACAAGGAGTGCGCCGACGAGATCGCCGCCGCCGGGCTGCCCATCGTGCTCCAGTTCGGCGAAACGCAATGGTGGTACTTTCCTAACGCCTCGGGCATGCCGTTCTACGACGACGACACGAAGGCGGCGTTCCAGGCGCGCTACGGCCGGCCCTTGCACCGGTTCCTGGCGAACACCGACTCGCCCCACGACGACATCGAGAGCGCCGACTTCCTGCGCGATCGCATCTGGGAGTACTGCGCCGAGGTCATCAGCTATGTCCGGAGGTTCCATCCCTCAGCGGTCTTCGAGTGCCTCTGGCCGCTCGATGCCAACCAGGGCAAGCCCGCGCCGGACCTGGCCTTCCGCGCGCTCAACTTCCACGTCAACCTGCCCAACGAATGGAAGACCTCCGCCTACGGAGTGAAGTACTTCCGCTCGGAAGGCTTCGACTACGACGTCTGGCAGAAGAACGCGCGGCTCATGCGGCAGACGCTCGAGTTCCCTCTGGAGCTCGGCCGCCCGGCTTCGGAGTGCATGTACCTGGCCGGAATCTACGGCCCGCCCGACCCGCCGATGCGCGAAGCCTACGGCATGTGGCGCAACCGCGGACTGTACTCGTTCTGCTTCTGGGCCTTGGATCAATATTGCCTGAACTCCCGGCCCGTGCCGCTCGATGGCGGAGGCGCAGCGATGCTCGCCTCCTACCATCGCCCGCGCGCCGCGCGCTCGCCTGAGGCGCCCATTGCTGTTGCCTATGCGCCTGAGCCGAGCAGCCGGCTGAACACGTTCCGACTGAATGCGAGGAGGCTGAACGGATGAGCAACTACCCGAACGCGATCGACGACGCATCGAGCCTCTACTCGCCCGCCGATGCATTCTCGGCGAAGCCGCTCGAAACGATCACCACGATGCCGGTCTACGCCGGCGACACGACCATCAGCGTCGAGTCCACCGGTGTGGGCTTCCCCGATGAGTACGGCATTCTCTCGATCGACGACGAACTGATCGTTTATACGGGCAAGACTGCCACCCAGTTCACGGGCTGCCAGCGCGGGGCGTTCGGCACGGTCGCGGCGCAGCACACGTCCGGCGCAACCGTGCGCGCCAACATGGTATCGGCGTACATCAAGGCCCTGCAGGAAGCCGTAGTCGCCATCGAGCAGGACCTCGGCACGGCGTCGAGCCGGAACTACGCCCGAAAGGACGGCCCGGTGACGATCACCGGCGCGAAGACCTTCGTCGACGGCGCGGAATTCGGCTCCGGCAACAAGGCCGCAACGGGGCTGGTTCGCCTACCGAATACGGGAGCCGTGAAGTGGCGCAAGGCCGATGGCTCCGGCGATCTGGGCCTGGCGGTGAACGCCAATGACCACCTCGTCGCGGACGCAGTCATCGACTTCGCGCCCGGGCAGACCTTCGGGACGTTTTCGTATCCGGATGCTGGCTACGGCAACAAAGGTATCGTGCAGGTCGACGCCGCTGGCGGCCTGGCTGTCGAATCGGGCGTACTCTCGATGGCTCCGTCAGGCGCATCGCCAGGCACATATCCGAAAGTCACGGTGGATGCCAAGGGTCGTGTGACTGCTGGGGCAAATCTTGCGGCGGACGATTTGCCAGGCCATACGCACGCGGCTGCGGACATCGTGAGCGGCGAGCTCCCACACAAGATCCAGAAGGACGGCGCCGACGTCGGCACGCGTCGTGCGCTCAACCTCGTCCAGGGCACGCGCGTTTCCTTGGCGGCCGCGGACGATCCCGCAAACGATCGTGTGAGCGTGACTATCAGCGCGAGCCCGCCGGAAGCGGGTGAAATCACGAACGCCCTCGGCTACATCCCGGCCAACCGCACGGGCGAGCACTTCACCGGGCCCATCGACTGCGGCCCCCACCAGACCATCGGCGGCCCTCTGGAAAACATGGCGAAGTACTCTGAGGACTTCGCCGCAGCGACCTGGGACAAGAACGGCGGCTCCTGCTCGGTCACTTCGAACGCCATCATCGCGCCGGACGGCAACCAGACTGCGGACGTGATCACCGCGGTCACCACGACGCCCGTGATCCAGCAGCAGATCGCCGGCCTCGACGACGGCGGTACGTACACCTTCTACATCTGGGCCCGCGTCGCCTCCGGCACCCGCAAGGTCTCCCTCGCCATCGTCGACAACCCATATGCCGCCTACCTGGCCGGGCCCACGCAGGCGACCTTGACGACCTCCTGGCAGCGCTTCAAGATCACCGGCACGCTCGCGAGCGGCCAGACGGGCCTCTGGATCGTCGTCCGCCAGTTCGCCAGCAATGGCGACGACTGGACCACCGGCGACATCCACCTTTGGGGCGCCTGTCTCCAGCAGGGCAGCGACCCGCAGAAAGCCTACGCCCGCACCTGGGCCTCCCAAACGCCGCACATCGCCTCCGGCCTCACCGCCGGCCCAACGGTCATCGCCGCGCAGGACAACACCACCTCACCCCTCAAGATCCTTGGCCCCGGCTCCAACCTCGCCGACAGCACCCTCCTCGAACTCACCGCCAACGGCGAGCTCATCCTCGCCGGCGGCTCCGGCAATGGCTACCGCTTCGCCGAACTCGGCCCCGCCAGCAACCCCTCCGGCTGGGCCGGCGTGATCAAAGCGAAAACTCCAGACGGTGCAACTCTCGGCTACATTCTGCTCTACGCCAATCCTTGAGACTCGGCGTGGGAAGGTCCTTTCCATGGCCCTTCTCCCGTCGCTCGACTAGCCAAGGCCAGCCTTGACCCCGGACGACGGTACGCCGCCGCGGAGGACGCGGGCTAGCTGGACCTGGCATTTCGGCTTACGACGGTCGTCCGGACCGACCCAAGGACGCTGAGCCGTGACTCAAGAGATTTCCGGGCGTCCAACCCTAGGTTCGCGCTCCGTGCCGGATGCCTGGCGGTCGAGCGCATCCTTGCTGGCTACGGCTTAGAAATCACCACCCTCGGTTTGGTGATCTGGCGATCTGGCCGGCGCGTTGGATCACTGCTTGGCTGCGGGCCGCCTCCGTGTGAAGGCCGACGCCACGAGGGATCTCAGCCAAATGTGCGCCGCCCACACGGGGGCACCGCTGTTCTTGCGCGCGCAAACGCTTGGCCAATTCATGCCAAAGGCATAGTTTTCTGACGGATCGGTCGGGCCTACCGCCGACGCTACTTATCCTGTATCCTGCATTGATCCGACGAAAAGCGAAGAGGCGACCCCATCTCAGGATCCCCGTCATTGGCGAATCTTGCGAAAAGGGTCAGGCTCGTCTGGCCCGGCCGGCCAGCAATTCCTGCCGGAGGCTGTCCAGATCCCGCAGTTGGCCACTTGTCCGGCGTCAACTATTTTTCCCTGTCAGCGACAACTATTTCTCCCTACCGGCGACAATTACACCCTTGGCAATGCAGCACGCCTTCCCTACACTGGTGCTGACCGGAGCGGAGGATAGGGCAATGCAGGGATGCAACCCGAGCGCCGGCTCCGGGGCCAGACCAGGGCGAAGGCGGCGACAGCCGCCCCGCCGCTTTTGATTTGCCCACCTGGGATGGCGGGATCGCGGTAAATCCCGGAGGTCTGGAGGCGGAGCCTCCAGTTCAAGCAAAGCCCACTTCCTTATTCGCTCCCCCGTCATCCTTCTTCCGCTTTTCTCTTTTTGGCCTGCTCCATGCGATAGCTCGGAATGTTCAGCTCGAGGATCACGCTGTGATGAACCAGCCGGTCGATCGCCGAGGCCGTGGTCATCGGGTCCTTGAAGATCGCCTCCCACTTCGAGAACGGCAGGTTCGAGGTGAGCAGCACGCTGCCGCGCTCGTAGCGTTCCGCCAGCAAGGTGAACAGCACCTCCATCTCCTCGCGGCTCTGCTGCACATAGCCGATGTCATCGATCACCAGGGCCTCGTAATACCCCAGCTTCTTGATCGCCCGCGTGAGCCGCAGTTCCTGTTTGGCGCGCAGCAGATCCTGCACCAGGCGCACGCACGTGGTGAACGCCACCCGGCGCCCTTGCCGGATCAGTTCCTGGCCCAGCGCCGACAGCAGATGCGTTTTGCCGCTGCCGGGATTGCCGAAGGCGAGTACGTTCTCTTGCCGGTCGAGAAACGCGCCGTCCAGCAACGCCCTCACCTGCCGCGCCGCCTTCGCCGGCAGCCGCTTCAGGTCGAAGTTCTCCAGCGTCTTTTCCAGCGGCAGCCGCGAGGCCTGCAACAGACGCGCAATGCGATTCGCGCGCCGCTCCTGGCATTCGCGCTCAACTAACTGCAGCAGGTACTGCTCATAGCCCAGCGTTTCGCGCTCGGCCTGACGCGCCGCCTCCTCGAACGACCGCCGGATCGCCGGCAAGTGGAGCTCGCGCAAATACTCGGCCAGTTCCGTCTTCACATCACCGGCCTGGCTCATTGCACCACCCCCGTCGCCTCGCCTGCCCCGAGCAGTTCATCGAAAGTGGCCAGCGGCACCTCCGCCACCAGAACGCCGGTGGCTGGCGGCGCGCCTGCTTCCCGGCTCAGCACGGCACGAATCGCATCGCCGTTCAGCTTCCCTTCGCCGATCTCCCCTTCCTCCAGCAACCCGCGGAGCGCGTCGTCCACGCGCGCCTCGCCTTCCTGCGCCGCCACCTGCAAGATGCCCAGGTAGAGCTTGTTGGCCCGCGCCGGCGCCGCCTCGCGCAGTGCGTCCCAAGCCATGCGGAACCGGCTCGTCGGAAACAGCTCGTCGCGATAGCGGTAGTTCTCGAAGGCGCCGGGCTTGCGCACCAGCCAGTCGATGATGTGGCGGTAGTCCACCCGATGCTTGCCCCGCCCGCGCAACCGCGGCATCTCCTCCACCTTGCGGCCGGCATACCAGACCTCGACGGTCTCCATCTTCAGCCGCGCCTCCACCCGCTCGCCGATCAGACGGCTCGACACCGAGTAGGCGTTGCGGTCCACGTAGATGAGGCTGCCCGTGTCGACCCTCACCTCCACCCGTCTGGCGCTCTCCAGCCGCCGCTCCGGCAGCGCCCGCAGATACTGCATCTCCACCTTGAGGCGCTCCCGGCGGCCGGCGTTCAACTGCTCCACGAGCCGCCCGAGGAACTCCCGGTAGTGCGCCACCGAGGCGAAGTCGCGGCTGCCGCGCAACAGCACGGCCTGCTCGACGGCGCGCTTCAGGCGGTGGTGGCGCTGCTCGACATCGCCGTTCTCGTTGGCCTTGCCGGCCTGGATCTTCTGGCCCGCCAGGCGATAATGCCGCAACATCGCGTCGTAGCGCGCGGTGAACTCCTTCTCGTCACTCATGTTGTTCACCGCCGTCGAGAGCCGGTCCGTACGATGTTCCAGCGGCACGCCGCCCAGATTCCACAGCGCGTTCTGCAGCCCTTCGCTCAGGCTTTCGAAGCTCTCGGAAAAGCACAGCGTGGCGTCTTCCCAGTTCGAGTACGCCAGCACGAAGTGGTACAGCAGGTGGGGAAAGCTCTGCCCGCCGATCGTGATTCCCAGTTCGTTCATGTACGTGAAATCGGACTCCCCCAACCGGCCGGGCACGTGCTTCTGCGCAAAGAACACCTCCCGGCCCGGACCTTCGGTCGCCCGCCACCGCTTGATTCGCCGCTGCAGCGTGCGGAGCTGCCCGTCGGCGAACCGGCCCGGGTACTTCCGTTGCAATGCCTCGAAAAGCGTCTTCGCCTCCAGCCCCGGGTTCGCCTCCACCTGCTGACGGACTTCCTCCCACACGTCCTCGAACGCATCGGCCCGCGTTCGCCAGTCCCGTTCCGGTTTCCGCTCACTGGGGAGCCGGGCGTCGGCCAGATACTTCCGCGCGGTCTTCACATCCATTCCGGCCTTGGCGGCCGCCGGTTCTTGCGTCTTCTCTGTTTTCGACAACCTTTTCAACCTCCTGATTTGTGCGTCGGTCACCATCTCCGCTGCGCCCTCAAGCGCGTCTTTGATGGTCGTTGATGGTTGTCGCCGGTAGGGAATTCTAATTGTCGTCGGCCGGGAGTTCTAATTGTCGCCGATCACCACTCTTCGGATCATGGAACTGCCAGAACGTCCAGCCGTTCGTCTGGGGATATGGGTGCCCCTCTGGTGCCCCGATCACCGATTTGCGGGCCATACCGCCCGCAGTCGAGGGGGAGTCGTATGCCTGCCCGCCGAAGCTCACCCGCCCGTCCGCTTCAACCGTTGCCGTTAACTTCACGCCTTTGTAGGTCCGCTCCAGAGGGAGCGGCGGGATAACCAGACCTTCCTTGATCAGGTCGGCCAGCGTGGCTCCCGGAATCGCAGGCTCAACTCCTGTACTTCTCGCGCCGGCTGCCGGCCCCATGCTTTCCCTGGGTGGCGCCGGCGTCTCGGGCTGTTCGGGAACCTTCGGCACCGGGAAATCAATCGTGATCTTGGCTCGCTTAAGTGATGCCCTCGCTTCCGACGGAGTCACCCCGCTCGCCTTCTTGCATATGTAGCGAATCAGCGCGGCGTCGTCCTCGCGGAGCAGGCTCTCAAACGCAAGCCGCACTTTACGATCAATGAAGTGCGCCTTCCATAGCTCATCCAGGAGACTGCCGCGCATCTTGTCCTTGGACAGCAACGCGATAGTGTCGAGCAGGATCTTGGAATCGCTGGCAGAGAGACTCACTTTCCGGAACAGCTTCTCTTCAACGTCCACCTCGGCGTGCGAATTGTAGATTCGATACTCATCGCCGTTTGTCAGGACGCACCACTTGACTCCCACAACGGCCGCATAGCTGATGTTTTGCGAGATCCACTTGCGATCCCCCCAGATCCTTCTCCAGCGACTTGGCTTCTATCAGCAGACATTCCGTCCGGTTCAAGAACAGCGCGTAGTCAACGGGATTGTCTTGCGGCTTTCGCCGGTACTCCCGCCGGACCTCGTCTATTTCCTGAAGGTCCCACCCCAGGGCGCTCAGCAGAGGATCGATCAGCGCAGCCTTCGTGTTCTGCTCGCCGATCAGTTCCTTGCGGTCCCGAATCTGCTGGATGCGTTTCCGGATCGCTTCAACGGTGGTCGCTAATGAATGCGAACTGGATGGTTCCATAGCCGCAGCCTCCAAAGCCAGGGGTCGAACCCAGCATCCCGATCTGGCCCATAGGATCCAAATCCGAATCTTAGCGGATCTCCCCCTCTGTAATCGATATCGATGGGTCACGGTTCAGCCGAAGACGCCGGCCACTTGGATCTGGCTCTCCGCCTCGTTAGGGCTGGCCGGACGGCTCCCAAGATCCCCAGCCGCGCACTTCCGTGTGGGCCTGAAGGTGAAAGCCCCGCCGCGGGTGACCGTTGGTATATCCTGTGCTATTCCACTCCTTGAGCGCGATGCCGATTTACTGTTTGCGAGTGCTGAAGTTGTCCAGGTGTCCGCCGCAGTGGCCGATCACGATTCGCTTCTTGTCTGTGTCGACGAAGAAGTGAACCCGCAGAAGACGAGGTTCCTTATTCCCGATCTTGATGTGGGGGACGATGTCGATGGTACGGCCCTCGAAAGCGTCTTGCCGGAGCTTCATGAACTTCTTGTCCCTCTTGGTGCTGCGTCCCTCAGACATGCCAAGATCGAATCCCGTCTTTTCCTTAAAGACCCGCTCCAAGTCGATATTCTGGTCCGCCGAATCGAATAGCAGAGGGTGTAGCACCGTCGCCAATGCGTAAAGGCACTCCCAAGCATCCTCAACCAGGTCCCGCCCCCTGTCCTCAGTGGACCTGAGTCCCCGGGCTGTGAACACCAGTTCGGACGGAAACAGTTGTTGCATCGTCTCCGCTACTTCTTTCACGGAGGAAGGAAGCCGCTTCAGTGACGACAACACCCGGCTCTGGCGCTCCGCTTGGCGCGCGGTTTCTTCAGCAGTCTGCCGCGAACTGACAGCCGCCTGCAATTCATATTGAAGCCTCCTCCTCTGTTCATCGAGTTCCTCTGCCCTGTCCTGTGCGTCTTCGAGCTTGGCGGCAGTTTCGGACAAGCGGCGTTTGAGATCGTCCTCGGAGGCCCGTAGGCTGTTGTTGTCTTCTTCGAGCAGTTTGATGTACTCGTCTTTCGACCTATCATCAGCGAGGCGCCGCAACTCGCGGAGACGAATGTCGCGCCGGCGGGTCTCGAGGTCTTCGATGGAAGTCACTTCTGAGTGGCCGATCGCACTGGCCCTTCGAGTAATGCCGCGCACGATCATCTCGCGCACACGCGCTTCGGTGTCCTCTTTGATTTGCTCTTCGGAGAAATAGCGATGGCGTTTGGCGTCTCGCTCGGAGCCGAAGTCGGCATGTGGTTGATAGACTCGTGCCATCCCGTTCTGGCAGCGAAATCCCTTCGGCAAGAAATACTCCCACTCCTCCTCCACTTTCGGAGACTCTGCCACGTACACCGCCGCTGATCCCGCCAGCGTCTTCGCAAGGGAGTGGGCGTCAAGTACCGGCGTGCCGTCCGCTTCCCTGCAACTTACCAGCACCACTGGACAAGCTCTCCCTCGATCAGCCAACCGGTCATACAGCCGTTGCCCATCGCACAGCTTTATGATGTGAGGCCTCTCCTGCAACCGTTCGGTGCCCGCCATGCAGGACCACCCGCGACCTTTGAGCATCGATCTGACCACGCTGGGCGCTGTCGGCACTGGCGGGGCTGGTTCCGGTCCGATGTATTCCGACAACAGCCAATAGCTCGTGGCGGCGCTAAAGCGCAGCCTGTCGTCCAGCAGGGTCACTCCAATGTCTACGCGCCACTGACGGGCGGTCACTTCTCGGCAAGGATGTTCGTAGCGCAGTGTCCAGAACTGTGGGCATTGGGCGGTGCCGTCGCCTTTCTCGGTGACCACTTTCAGAGAAACCCGTGGTGATTTCGCGCCAAACCATTCACCGCCCCTGAAAAACCAGGCGCCCAGCAGCTTCTCTTCCGTCTGGACCGCATAGACTACCCACTGCCGGATGGTCTTGATGACCTCCGGCCAGGCGGAAGTGGGATGAGAGTCCCGCAGAACGTCGAAATGGCAGCGGTGATGAAGGAAAGCGGCAGCCGGAGAAGCTGGCCGCACTTGGGAAGCTTGCTGTGTCATCCTCTTAACCTCATTGACGGACTGGGCCAAATCCAACGGGCAGCCTCTCCCAGGACCCAGCCCACGGCGACCCGGATGAGACCTGCGCATTCCTATCCGAGCATCAGCCGTCACCCTCTTGTTAGCCTATCTCCCGATAGCCGACGCGATGAAAAGGACTTGTCGCCGGGTCATAATCACCCCAGCGCTGAGTTCGGGCAGCCTCGTCCAGGAGCGTCCAGTCTGTGCTGTTCGCATGGCTGTGGGCCCGGCAGTCCAAACCGCCGGGGACGGATACGGCACACTGGTCGGTCAGAATGAACCGGTCATGCATGGACTCATCACCAAGCCGGCACTCCCAGAGGTGGATGCGCAAACGATGATGGTCGCGGGCAACGAGCGGCCGCAGCTTATCCTCCCAAGCGTCGAGGTGTTGCTCGACCGTGTGGCCATCTGGCTTTTGTCGCTTCGCCTCCGCATGGATGTCAATGCGTCCGGTCAGACGTTCCTGCACTCGCTGCCCCATCAACTCCGAGCAGATATCCACCGTCTTGAAGTATCGGGTTTCATAGGCGTTCAGATAGGGATCGACCAGTTGGACAACCTTGGCATGGCGTACCAGCGGCGCCAGTGCCCCGCGGTAGTCAGCTTCACACTTCTTAAGGGTGAGGGTCCTGCTGCGCCGAGTGTCCCATCGCTGTGAATCCAACGCGCCAAGAAACTCGACGAAGGCGTCGCAGTTGTGTCCGCAGCCATCGATCAAGTCCTGGCTCAAGAGAATTCCCTGGAAGGGGATCCGGTGGTGAGAGTCCAGCGCAAGCTGCAGCCAGTCGAAATCCGTTGCCGGATCGCCGACCTGACGCTTCGGATGGCGAACCAGCCGGTGACGGTCATGGAGCAGATTCAGAATTGTCAGGATGCGATCCCTGAGGCTTGTCGGCAGCGTGCTGACTCGGTGTTCCCGCACATGTCGGAGCCAGCGGTCCTTGTGCAGATTGGCGAGCAATCCGTTCTCCGCAATCCCTTTCAGAATCTCAACAAGGATTACGCTTGCCCTCGGATCCGGTTCGATCACGGAGGCGTCGAACAGATTGGGGGTCATCGCGAACTCGTATAGCACCGCCGCCCCCTACGCAAACCGCTCCCGGTAGCCTTCCTCGAAGAAGCCGCCCGGCCAGGGATCGAGAAGTTGCCCCTCATCGTCCAGTTCGAGATGCCGGATCGCTGCCGACGACCCTTTGGGTTGCACGAAGAGGACGGCCACGTCCTCCGGTCGAACCGCAGGCGCACCCTGGGGCAAGTTTCCGTTCGTGGTTTCTCTCATCCGGCGCATGATTCGCAAGAGCAGGTGCTCGCTGTGCGACTCGATGAGAAACCGGTTCTTCTGTTCGCCCAGCGCAGCCTGGAGAAAAACGTCGCCCAGGTCTGCTTGGAGTGCCGGGTGAAGATGAATCTCGGGCTGCTCAATGGCGATGATCTGGCCGCTCGACGCGAATGCGGAAACGAGCACCGGAAGCACCTGGCTGATCCCGATGCCAATGTCACGGTGACTGACAACGGTACCCGATCTTCGATCCGTCATGATCAACTCGGCCAGCCGCTCGACATCCGACGACCGAATAAACTCGCGCAGCTTCACCGCCTCAGTCTCCGCATCCTTGATCGCAGGATAAACACCAGTCGGCTCAGGCTCCCTATCGTAATCCGGATAGATCTCGAGTCCTTGTTCGCTGAGAATTTCAAGACCACCAAGCAGGGGAGCATCCAAGTCGTCCAGCCCAACGAGCTCACGGATCACCAGCTCATAAGGCGTCTGGAGCCGGTCCGGCGCCATCAGCCATGCGTTCACCCGAGTGCGGACGCCTTCATCCCGCCTCACCACGTCCCACGCATACCCTCCACCGGCACGCCAATTCGGATCATGGTGCTGCGAGAAGGCCAGATGTCTGGGCGGATAGGACCGCAACGGCCCCAGGTACTGAAGCCGTGCCATTTCCGCCTGCACCGCCTCCTGAATCCCACGCAGAAAATCGTCTACGGCACGCGGAAGGAAGAACCGCAGCGCCGCCGAGAGATCCTCCTTCCTGCGCCCCCGGCTGATCGGGAACAGGAGCCCGGTGGCCCCCCGGTACTGCTCGGCCTTCGTCAACTGGCCCGGCAGGAACTTGCCCCGCGGCGCGGAGACCTCCGGCACGACCTCCCCGATGGCTTCCGCCAAACCCTCATAGTCATCGGCACTCAGGCCCTCGGTCGTTGTCGAAGTTTCGACGATGGCGCGGACCACCTGCCGGAAAAGGGGATGTTCGTGTTCGAGCCGGTCCAGTTGCAGCGATCCATCGGGGCGCAAGCTCATGCGCAGGATGGTGCGGTCATCGCCCAGCAGCTCATAGGCCTGCACCTCAGGCACGGCGCCAGGGGCCGGCCTGCCGCGATCGTCCAACGCGATGCCGATGGTGAGGGAAGCGGTGACGCGCTTCACCGGCGCCAGCAACTCGGCCAGCCGGCCCTTGAAAGAAGCCGTGTCGAGTTCGGCCCCCCACTCAATTCGCCGGGAGAGGTCGCGGCGATGCACGAACTGGCTGAAGCCGCCCAGGTCCACGGATTCGCCGCCGAGGCTGGTCCGGTGGACATCGAGTTCTCCGGTCTCCTCGGCATGGCGGGCGAAGATCAGGCTATGCAGGACGCTCGACTTGCCGGAACTGTTAGCCCCGTAAATGAGGGTGACAGGACGGATCGGCACCCGCTGCGTATCCGCGAAGGCCTTGAAGTTTCCAACTCGAATGCCTGTGAGCATGATTATGGCTTTCCGCTGGCGGGCGGCACGCAGGCCGCCTCGTCCAGCTTCCGGTGCAGGAGCGAAATCAGCGTGAGGTAGTCGGCCGCGTCGTCTTCTCCTTTCCAGAGGATCTTGGGCTCATGGGCCCTGGGATCGCGAATCGCCTGGAAGCAGCCCTTGAGCAGCATCGCGAAGCCGGCTGGCTCGTCCCCTGGCTTGCGGCTGATCTGCTGAAGCCCGGTTTCGTTGAAACAAGCGAAGGCGCTCATCGCACTGCCTCCAGGACCTTGGCTTGTGCTTCCATCTCGGCCAGGAGTTCGCTCATGTGGGCTTCGCGCCAACGAGCAGTGAGGTAGCCGGTGAAGGCGCAGTGCAACAAGGACTGGAATACAATGTCCACCGCACTGCTAACTGCAAACGCACGCCTGCGCAGATTTTCAAGTGACACGAGACGGTCGCGGAACTTACCCTGGAGGTCCAGGGGGGGTAATGGAATGAAAACCGATTCAACGATAGCTTTGGATAACTCCAAAAACGTTGCTCCCCTTCCCAGGCTCTGAAGGTAGTCTTTTCTCAAAGTGCACCATGCGAAAAGGTACCAGCTGTCCACCCTGTTCCCTGGGATTAGATTCTTGAACCCCTGGTTCGTACACAACGGCCTTCCTGCGATAGCAACTAGGCCAATCGGAGCTCGTGAAGACAGTAGGACTGCCCCTTCGGGCAGCAAGGATGTCGCGCATGATGAGAGCCCCAGCTCGCTGATGCGGCGCTCAGTTTCGTATACAATCCATTGGTCTTGTTGAGAGAGGTCTCGAGGGGTTGCCCACAAGATCGTTCCGTCCCAATATTGTGGAACGTCGGTCCGGGGTGTCGCCCCTGATGCAACTCGACAGATGTCGCCCAGCCGTACGAGTGGCCACCCCTTGGGATTCGTCGCCGGGTCGCCGAACATTTTGTAGAAGAGGGCCGGCAGGATGCGAGCGGCCCTGGCGTCGGCTTCGGCGCGCTTTTTGCGCAGCGCATCCGCTTGGTCCAGGATCTCCACAATCCGCCGCTGCTCCGATAGCGGGGGAAGGGGAACTTCGTGCTCCCAAAGCTTTGTCATAATCACGCGCGGCATTTTTACGCCTGCAACCGTGTTGGACGCGAAAGCTAGGAATCGCTGGGAGCGCAAGTAGTAGGCCAGAAAGCGGCGATCAAGGACTTTCGGATTCGGTCGAAGAGGTACTAGTTCGGTCGTTGCCACTCCTGGCTTAAATGGACAGACGACTTTGTTTAAATAGGGGCGCAGCTTCGAGTAAAGTACATTGCGACTGTCAAATACGAACGTGGATGTGCCCGCGTCAGAGAAAGGCTTGTGAATCTCCTCCAATATTCGGCCAGTGTGGGGCTCAACCTGATCGAGCGTCAGATGCCACACGACATCCTGGGGTTCAAAATGAACATCGGAAGTCGCCGCCGGTGCGACAGTGGCGAGTGGGGCCGAGCGCCACTTCATCCCTCTACCCCCGGCTTGGCCAGTTCAATCCCCCAAACCTTGCGAGCCAGGCGCCCGAGCATCTCCTGCCGCCTGTCGATGGCAGCGGAATCCCATTTCTCGAACTGCACCAGGTCGGCCACCGCCCGGTTCAGGCTGGTGTGCTGCCCCACCTGCGGCTTCTCGACAAGCGAGCGCGTGAGCAGGAGGTTCGATTGCTGATACCCGGGCGCCTTTTCTTCCAAGCTGCCGTTTGAGACCGACGAGTTGATGGTCTTCTCAAGGAGCGTGAGGTTGCCCAGCCGGCCTGCGTAGGTGTCATACTCCGCTGGCTTGTCGAAGGCTTCGCGCACCTCCGGGCGCGGGTTCGAGGGCAGAATGTGCTCGATTTCCACGCTGCTCGTGAGATAAGTGTCTAGCCGGGCATGGGCGGGGTTGCCCCATGCCTGCTCCTCGATGTACTGGGTCAGCTTGGCCAGGATGTACCGCAGCCGGTACTGCTGGATCCGGTCCTGGGAGAGCTCCCGAAATGCAAAGTCGAAGCGGTCTGCGTGGCTCTCGATGTCCTTCAGAAAATACTTCGCGATGAACGCCTCGAGATCGCGCTCGGTACTGACACTCCGCAAATCGGCCGACCAGCGGGCGAAGTTCCGCTCGAAAGTCTTGGTCGGCTCACGGGTGATAATGTAGCAGAAGAAGAGGTTCTCAATCGCCTGGCAGAGCCGGTCGAAGAGTTTCGGCGGAAGATTCCTGCCGGCGAGCAACAGGATGTGCTGCTGGCGGAGGGCGCCGCCGAGCTTGGCCATGTTTTGCAGATACCGGCTGTCCTGGCCGGAGGCATCCTTGGAGAGGAGGAAGTTGGCGTACCCTTCGGCGCACTCGATCAGGCGGTCCAGGAAGCCGATCGGATCGTCCTTGATCCCGCACTCCTGGGCGTGCGAAACGAACCAATCATAGATCTCGTCCTCAGGAATCCCGCGATGATAGTCGATCGCGTAGTGCGCCATGATGAAGTACCGCAGGAACCGCAGCGGCTTTTCGCGGGCCCGGTCCAGCGTGTCGACAAGCCTCTTCCAGCGTTCTTTCAGCTTGGGGTAGTCAGCGCTCGAGGTCTGCATGAAGAGCAGGTTCTTGAGCAGATCCATGGCGTTCAAGCCCACGCCTCGGTCGTTGATGGTTTCGAAGACCTTCAAGGCGTTGGCGATGGTTGGGGTGACGATGCGGATCAGCTTGACTTGGGTCGAAAGGAGTCCGTGGAACTGGTGCAGGCGTTGGGGATCGGAGTCTAGGTTGGTGGTCAAGAACTCCCGGATCTCCTGATAAGCGGCGAGGATGTTCTGCACCGAGGTAGTCTTGTCCTTGATGGAAGCGAGCGGAGCGCCGGAGGCAATGCGTTCCAGTACGCCCCGGCTGTCTTCATACAGCAGGGCGACGCGGAAGCGTTCCACTTCCTGGTAGGTGCGAGGATCGAGGGCCGCGGCGGCGATTTGCGCGTCGAGCACTTTCCTTGCGCTGCCTCCAAGCTCCTTCAGAATGTCCCGAAGGACACACAGAATCAGATACAGGGTCGTAACGCGCTGCTGTCCATCGATGAGTTGAAAAGTGCCATCCTGGGCCTTGCAAGCGACGATGCTGCCCAGGAAATACTCAGGTCCGGGCACTACCCTGCCATCCTCGTCATAGAACTCGTCGTAGATATCTTGCAGGAGTTTCTCCACCTGCTCCCGCTGCCAGACATATTCGCGCTGAAAGTCGGGGACGGAGTAGAAGTCCTTGAACAGATCGCCCACCGAGAGGTCCTGGGATTCGATTTTGAGCGTCTGAGGTTCGGCCATCACAACGCCTCCACATCTTTCAGCAGCTTCTCGAGCCCGCTGACGATTTCGCGCTCCAGGGCGAGCGTTTCCCGGATCAGGCCGGCAGGATCTTCCTCAGGCGGCTTCTCGGCCACCTGAGGCTTGTAGCGGCCTGCGGCCAAGTTGTAGTCGTTCTCGGCGACGGATTCGACCGTGGTCCACCAGCAGCGCGGTTCCTCGCTGCCCGGCGGCAGAAGCGAGCCAGCCTCGACGCCGGGAGGGTTCTTAAATCCTGACTGTTTGTATTTTGCCCACTGCGCCAGCAGGTCCGGGATGTCATTGCGGTCGGGCGTCTCCGGGCGCCCGCCGCCAACGATCTTGTCAGGGTCGAAGCCGTCGGCGCGGACTTCATAGAACCAGACCTTCTCCTTGTGCTTGGCCTTCTTGTCCCGCCTAGGAGTTTGTTGAAAAAGCAGGTTCCGTAGCGAGATCTGGGGTCGGCCGTTACTTTTTTACTGGCTAACAGACCCCCAAGCCCAGCTCCAGACTGCCCCACAGCCGCCTTCTGGCGGCCGGAACCCGCCTCTGGCCCGCATTTACGCGCACTGCGCCCTCAGTTTTGAGAGGCGCAGTAAGTTGAAAGCTGCGCAACTGAACACAAACAG
>FWPU01004593.1_pt1 | contig 31836 bp, 31 predicted proteins | sample 2228361 | NCBI WGS metagenome assembly FWPU01 (sample SAMEA103939777, study PRJEB20133) | metagenome
GGCGGTGGGGGCGGTGGGGAGGGCGAGGGGGGCGTCGCTGTGAGGGGGGGAGAGGTCGGCCGGCAGGAGAGGAGGGCGAGGGTTAGGAGAATGAGCGCCGTGCCGGAAAAAAATCGGTTGGGTCGGGGTTGCCTGTTTAGGTCTGACATAGTCACCTCCGTTGAGACTGAGCGGTTCTCTCTCTCCGAAAAGCGGTCCAGGCCTGCAGCAGAGCCTGGTGATCGGGGACCTGCCCAAAGGTCTCCTGCTCCTCCGGGGGCATCTGGGAGGTTAGTTCCTGAAGGTAGCGGCCGGCCTGCTCCAGGACCGTAACGGCCCGGGGGTCATCGGCGGCCCGGAGGACCTGATAGCAGGTCAAGGCGACCCGGAACGGTTCCTCCAGTCCGTTGAGGGTGCCTTGCTCCAGGAGGGGAAGGACCAGCTCGATCTTCTGGAGGGCCTGATTGACCTGCCCTTGTTCCAGGGCCAGCCGAGCCAGGCCGGCCTGTACGGGAGCGGCCAGATGGGTCTGGCCGGCCTGCTGAAAGATATCGCAAGCCTTGCCGTAGGCTTGCCCGGCCTCCCCGGCCTGGCCCCGCTCCTCCAGTACCTGGCCCAGGCGGGCCCAGGCCAGGCCCTGCAGGTAGTGGTCGCCGATCTGTTGGGCCAGGTCCACTGCCTGGCGGCAGCGTTCCAGGCCGGCCGCGGAATCGCCGGCCAGGGCAAGGACTCGGCCCAGGTGGGCCAGCGTGTGCGTCTCGCCGAGGCGGTCCTGGCTTTCCCTGTAGATCTGCAGGGCCTGCTCCAGGGCTTCCCGAGCCTGGGCATAGCGGCCCAGGGCGCCCTCTAGGACGCCCTGGTTGCGCATTGTCTCGGCCTCCCCGCCGAGGTCGCCGATCTGGCGGTAGAGGATCAGGGCCTCGTTGTAGTGCTGCCGGGCCTGGGCATACTCCCCCCGGCCGGCGGCGACGAGGCCCAGACTGTTCAGGGCGCGGCCGGCCCCTTTGCGGTCGCCGAGTTCTCGACAGGTCTCCAGCGATTCCCGATGGTACGATTGGGCTTCCTGATAGTGGCCCCAGCGAAAGGCGATCTCGCCCAGGTTGTCCAGCGAGACACTCTCTGCCTGGCGGTCGCCCAGGTCGCGCCACAGGCGGATGGCCTCCTGCTGTCGCCGGCGGGCCCCTTCATACTTGCCTTGGGTGGCCAGCAGGATGCTCAGGTTGTTCAGGATGGCAGCCTCCCCCTGGCGGTCGCCGATCTGGCGGTAGATCGGCAACGCCTCCTCAGAGTACTGCCGGTAGCGTTCGTGCTCCCCCAAATAGTAAAAAACTGCTCCCAGCCAGCGCAGGCTGTCGGCCTCCTCCTGACGCGCCCCGGCTTGCCGGGCCAGAGCGAGGGCCCGCTCCAGCCAGGTCTGGGCGACCTGGTAGTGCCCCTGGTTCCGGCGCACCCAGCCGGAGAGGTTGTAGATGCGCGCCAGTTCCGCGCTCGGTTCGTTCTCGTCCAGGTAGGTGAGGCCCTTTTCCAGCCAGGTGAGGGCCAGGTCGTACTCGCCGCGTCGCTCGCAGATCTGGGCAGTCTGACAGCAGAGGGCAGCCAGGCGGTGTTGCTCCTCCCGGCTCAGCCGGGCCCCTCCTTCCAGGAGGGAACGGGCCTGGTTACAGTGCTCCAGCGACTCGTCGTACCGCCCGATCAGGGTGAGTACCTCGCCCAGGTGCTGGTGGGTCAGCAGGCGGGTGGCCTGGAAGGAGAGGGCCTGTTCCGGGGGAACCTGGTCGGCCATCTCCAGGGTGCGGTTGTACCAGAGGAGGGCGCGCTCGTTGTCATAGGCCGCCTGGGCCTGACGGGCGGCGGTGAGGCTGTAGATGAGGGCCCGTTCGTATTCACCGGCCTCGCGAAAGTGGTAGGCCAGGTCCTCGGCGATGCGCTCCGGTTCGGGCATGACCTCCCGTTCCAGCACCTCGCCCGCCCGACGGTGGAGCATGCGCCGGCGCAGGGGGCTCAGGTCGGCATAGAGGACCCGCTGAACCTCGGGGTGGTGAAAGCGCAGGTCGGCTCCCCCGGGCAACTCTTGAACCAGACCTCGCTCCAGGGCGATCTCCAGGTGCTCCAGAACCTGCCACTCGGAAAGGCCGCTCATCTCCCGCAGGGTGCGGATAGGAAAGGTCTGCCCCAAGACAGCGGCCTGGCTGAGGAGGGTCTGCGTGCCGGGGCTGAGGTGGCCGATGCGGGACCAGACGACCTCGCGCACACTTTCGGGCAGGTGAATCTGCTCCGGATCGGGAAAGTGCCGGCGGCCATCCACCAGCCGGACCAGTCCGTCCTCCTCCAGTTTCCTGGCCACCTCCTCCACGTAAAAGGGGTTTCCCTCGGTGTACTGGTAGATCTTGTCCGCCAGCGGCGGGGACACTGCCTCCTGCCAGACCTGGTTGAGGAGGGCAGCGGTTTCCTGCCGGCCCAACCGCTCCAGGGGGATGGCCTGGTATCCCGGGTGGATGCGCAGGTCGCGCAGGGTGGCGCTGAGGGGATGCTCCGGCCCCACCTCCGTGTCCCGGTAGATGCCGATGAGCAGGAGGGCCATCTGGGGCAGGTGTCGGCAGAGATGGCGCAACAGTTCCAGGCTGTTGGCGTCGGCCCACTGGAGGTCGTCGAGGATGAGGAGCCAGGGGCGTCGCGCGGTGGCCCGTTTGATGAACTGGGTCAGGCTGCTCATCAGGCGCAACTGCTCCTGCTCCGGCTCCAGGGGGGAGGGTTCGGGCAGGTCGGAGAGGATGTGGCCGATCTCGGGGACGAGCCGGGTCAGGTTGGCGCAGAGGACACGGGCCTCCTGGTCGAGGAATTCGGGGGGGGCGGTGGCGACGTACTGGCGCAGGACCTCGCTAAAGAGGTGATAGGCCGGCCGGCTCTCCCGTTCCTGGCAGTGGCCGACCAATTGTACAGGGGCCTGGCTCAGGGTGGCAACATGCTGGGCCAGGCGGCTTTTGCCGACGCCCAACTCCCCACAGATCAGGGCGAGTTGCCCCTGGCCGGCGCGGGCCGCTTCCCATAGAGAGAGCAGTGTGGCGACCTCTTCCTGCCGGCCGATCAGCGGGATGGGCCGGGGGACCGCCACCTCCATGCCGCTGAGGAGGCTTTCGCTGATCTTGCGCACCTGTTGCGCCCCCGGATAGCGGTCGTTGGGGTTTTTGGCCAGCAGTTTGAGTACCATATGCTCCAATGAGGGGGAAAGGTGCGGGTTCTCCTCCCTCAGGGGAGCCGGCGGCCGGCGCAGATGGGCCTCCAGAACCTCCTCGTCGGGGCCCTCGAAGGGAAGGGAACCGCTGAGCAGTTGGTAGAGGATGACCCCCAGGGCGTAGAGGTCGGTGCGGGCATCCATTGCCTGCCCCAGAATCTGCTCCGGCGAGAGGTAGGCCGCGCTCAGAAAGAGGAGCGGGCGGTCCAGCAGGGTCTGCCCCGACTCTAACTGGCCCAGGCCAAAGCCGCTCAAGCGGGCCCCGTCCTCCGTCAGAAAGACGTTGGCCGGCTTTAGGTTGCCGTGCACAACCCCGCGGGCGTGGGCATACTCCAGGGCCTGGGCGATGTCGTGGGCAATCTCCAGGGCCTGGCGGGGCGACAGGGCCGGCGGTTTCCCCTCGGCGGCCCGTTGGGCCAGGGTTTCCTCCAGCGTGGGGCCGGCAACGATCTCCTCCACGTGGAAAAAGTGCCCCTCGGCCTGGTCCCAGGCCAGGACGCGGACGATGTTGGGGTGGTTCAGCCCGGTCACCTGTTTGGCCTGGAGCATCAACCGGGCGATGGCCCGCTCGCTAAAGGCCGGGGAGAGCAGTTTGACGGCGACAGGCTGCCCTGTTTGCAGGTCCACCGCCTGGAGGACCACCCCTAGGCGGCTTTCCCCTAGCCGGCCTTGGATCTGATAGCGACCCTTGATCACTTCGCCGGGCAGTTTCAGCGCATCGCGGGCCTGGACGGCGGCGAGGGCCGCCTGGACCGAGGGGTAGATGGCGAAAAAGTCCTGATAGCGGCTCAGTTCGATGACCTGGCGCACCTTGTTCGAAGGGGCGGCCAGGACGATCGGCGCGCTGCCGCCGCGCTTCTGGTGCAGGCGAACGAGTGCCTGCAGGCCGGCCGTGGTCAGCGTCTCGACCTGCGAAAGGTCAATGATTGAACTGGCATCTTCGTCCAGTTGGGCCAGTTGCCGCTCCAGTTGGGTCACCCCATAGTGGTCAAAGGTAAAGACGGGGGAGAGGATGGCCGTCTCACGGTCCGGGGTGACCTGAATGTCCACCGCCCCCAGCGGGGCCAGGTCCAGCGTCAGCCCCTCATAGGCGACGATGACCTCGCAGATCGGCCGGTCGGTGTCCTGGGCCTGATAGGCCATCACCTGGGCATGAATCGCCTGTAGGTCCCGGTCGCTGTAGGTGGGGTCGTGGTGGAAGAGAATCAGTTTCTTCACATGGGCCGCACGGGCCAGGTCTGCCCCGATCAGGGCAGAACTGTGGCCCCAGTCCTCCTTCTGCCAAGCCTCCCGCAGGGTGTACTGGGCGTCAAAGATGAGGGCGTCGGCGTTGCGGAAAAAGTCAATGTATGGTTCGAGGGTCTTGGGGTGGAGGTGCTTGTACTCGGCGTCGCTGGCGTGGACCAGGGTGCAGTGGGTGTCCTGGAGGCGATAACTATAAGAGGCCCCGGGGTGGGTGCTGTAGAGGGTGTCGAGGCGTACCTTGCCGATCTCGAACGGTTCTCCCGGTCGGATCGAGACGAACTCGATCGAGGCCTGCATATAGGAGAGCGAAACCGGCCAGTAGAGGGGTCGCTGCTGGCCTTCAAAGGCGGTCTCTAGGTCGTGCACGCCATAGATCCAGATCTGGTTGCCGGGGACAAAGGCCGGCTTGAACATGGGAAAGCCGTGGATGTGGTCCCAGTGGGGATGGGTGATCAGGATGTGCAGCCGGCCGCGCCCCTCCCCGCAGGGCCCCTTCATCAACTCAATCCCCAGTTCCCGGATGCCCGAGCCGGCATCAATAATCAGGGTTTCCCCCCCTGCCTGGACCTCCACGCAGGGGGTATTACCGCCGGCCGTGCCCCGCAGCAGCGGCGGCAGACCCTGCACATAGGCGCGGACGGCCTCCTCGTCCTGGGGGTCTATGGGCGGCAATCCCAGAATTGCCTGGCGGATCTTTTCCTCCACCTCTTCCGGCCTGAGCGGAGAGGGAATAGACCCCCTTGTGCCCCAGAACCGAATGCGCATCGCTCACATCTCCGCCGGGGAGAACAAGCCGTTCCGGTGCATGCCGATCCCCAGTTCCCCTCTCTGGGCGGTTATCTTAGCATAACCCGCCCCAAAATGCAATCTTGATTCACCGCCGAGCCACAGAGGGGAAAATCAAGCCCGCCACAGATTTTGCATGGTTCAAAGCCCCTCATTTTCTCGGCGTACTCTGCGGTAAAATACCTCGCTTCAGCAGAGCCCATCAATGGTCGCCTCGGTAGGCCTCGATGGCCCGATGGAGGGCCTCCGGGGCCACCACCGAGTCCACCTTGCGCTCCGGCACACCGCCCAACGCCTCGATGACCACCTCCGGGGTAATCTGAAGGGCCTCCTCCAGCGTCTTGCCCTCGGCCAGAGTGCAGGTCATGCTGCTGGAGGCGATCGCTACCGGGCAGCCCATCGTCTTGTGCCGAATCTCGGCGATGCGCCCGTCCTCCACCCGAATCCAGATGTAGGCCATGTCCTCGGGGCAGCGGGGGCCACCACCTCCCTGGCCCACACCATCGGCCTCCTCCAGCGTGCCCACGTGTTGCGGGTTGGCGAAATGTTCCAGCAGGGTCGGGGTGTAACGCGGGCTCATAGCAGCCTCCTCTGGACGATCTCGGCAAGCACCTCCAGGAAACGGTCCACCTCCTCGGCGGTGTTGTAGAGGTAGGTGCTGGCGCGAACCGTGCCCTGGGGGATGCCCAGACGGTCGGCCAGGGGATGGGCACAGTGGCCGCCGGCCCGCACGGCGATCCCCTCATCGTCCAGGAGTTGCGCCACCAGGTGGGGGTCGGCCCCCTCCACGGTGAACGAGACAACCGAGGCCCGCTCTTCAACCTGGAGCGGGCCATAGATGCGCACACCGGGAATTGCCTGCAACCCCTCCAGCATGCGGGCGGTGAGGGTCTGGTCGTGGGCCCAGACCTGCTCCATGCCGATCTCTTCCAAATAGTCCACCGCCCCGATCAGTTGCCGGCCGCTGCGCAGGTCGGTCGCCCCGCCCAGGGCGATTCCCCCGGCGACGTTGGCCGTGCCCGCCTCGAACTTCCAGGGCAGGTCGTTCCATGTCGCCCCCTCCAGGGTGACGCGGGCGATCATGTCCCCTCCGTAGAGGAAGGGGGCCATCTGCTCCAAAAGTTCCCGCCGGCCGTAGAGCACCCCGATCCCCATCGGGGCGAGCATCTTGTGCCCGGAAAAGGCCAGCAGGTCGCAGCCCAACTCCTCCACCCGGACCGGCAGGTGGGGGACCGACTGGGCCCCGTCCAGTAAAAAGAGCGCACCAACCTGGTGGGCCATGCGGGCGATCTCGACGACCGGGTTGACCACCCCGAGGACGTTGGAGATGTGGGTACAGCAGACCAGCCGGGTGCGGGGGGAGAGCAGGCCGGCCAGGTGCTCCAGGTCCAGGTGGCCGTCCTCGCGGATGTCGGCCATCCGCAGGGTCAGGCCGGCCTCCTGGCAGATCGCCTGCCAGGGTACCAGGTTGGAGTGGTGCTCCATCACCGTGATGACGATCTCGTCGCCGGGTCGGAACTGCAGGTCGCCGCTCTCCCGGCGGGTGAAGGAGTGGAGCACCAGGTTGATCGCCTCGGTCGTATTGCGCACAAAGACAATCTCGCGCTCGTCGCGGGCGCCGATAAACTCGGCCACCTTTTCGTGAGCCTGCTCGTAGAGTTCGGTGGCCTCCTGCCCCAGCAGGTGGGGGGAACGGTGGATGTTGGCGTTGTAGTGGGTGTAAAAGGTGGTCAGCGTCTCCAGTACCTGGCAGGGTCGCTGGGTGGTGGCGGCGTTGTCCAGGTAGATCAGCGGTTTGCCCCGAATCGTGCGTTGAAGGATCCCAAAGTCGGCGCGTATCCGGGCCAGGTCCATAGGGGTTCCTCCTTTTCACAGGCCGATATAGCGGGCATAGAGCGAGCGGGCGATTCCCTCGTCGGTGGTCCCTCCGATGATCGCCCGGCCATCGGGAAAGAGGACGATCTCGTACGGTTCGCTGCGGAAGCGGAGCATGTAGGGGTTGTGAGTGACCTGGCCAAGCGGGGCCAGCCGTTCGGCCAGCCGGGTAAAATCGGGGGCGGCGGCCCCCCGCAGGCGAATCTGTACCGCCGTGCGCCCACAGAGCGAGGTTACCACCGTCCCCCGCCGGCCCTGGAGGAACTCGAAGCAACCCTCGTCGCAAGCCGGGCAGGGGGTCTCCCCCTTGCGCACCTCCATCCGCTCCAGGGTGCCCTCCCAGAGGTCCACATAGACCGCTCCCCGCAGGAGGGCCTGCCGGTTCCCGCTGAGCAGTTTGATCGCTTCGGTCACCTCCAGCGAGGCGACGACCAGGGGGGTTGTCCCCAGGATGCCGGCGGTGTCGCAGGTGGCGACGCTACCGGGCGGGGGCAGTTCGGGGAGGAAGCAGCGGAAGCAGGGCCCTTCCCCGGGCAGAATCGGCATCACCACCCCGTAGGTGGCGATGGCCGCCCCATAGATCCAGGGCCGGCCCTGCTTGACGCAGGCGTCGTTCAAGAGCAGGCGCGTCTCCAGGTTGTCGGTGCCGTCCAGAACCAGGTCGCAATCGGCGATCAGCGACTCCACATTGTCGGGGTTCAGGTCGGCGACGACCCCTGCCACCGTCACCTGGTGGTTCACCCGGCGCAGTTTTTGCTCGGCGGCCGTCGCTTTGGGCAGGTTGGCGGCAATGTCCTCTTCGTCAAAGAGAATCTGCCGCTGGAGGTTGTTCTCCTCGATAAAGTCGCGGTCAATCAGCCGCAGATAGCCCACGCCGGCCCGGACCAGCGTCGAGGCGATGACGCCGCCCAGCGCGCCCAACCCGACGATCACGACGCGGGAACGCAGGAGCCGCTCCTGCCCCTCCCGCCCGATCTCGGGGAGAAGCATCTGCCGGGAATATCGTTCCAGTTCGCTGTGCGCCATCGGCAACCTCCTGCCCTGCAAGTTTACCACAAAACGGAAAAAAAGTCATCTGCCCGCCCGGAGAAAATGTGATACAATAGGGCCGAGCACGCGAGGTGGATGGTGACACTGGACCGTCGGATACCATTGATCTTGCTGATCATCTTGAACCTGGCGACCGCCCTCTTGGTGGTGGTGGATCTGCGTCGTCGTCTGGACGAACGGACGTTGCCCCAGGGGGCGACGGAGGTGTGGCCGACGGCGACGCCGACGATGATTCCGGCCCCGACGGCCCGTTTGTCCACCCCGACGGCGGTCGCTCTGCCCACGGCGACGGCCCTTTCCTGGCCGGCGGGCAACCTTCCGGCCATCCTGGTCGCCGATGACCGCTTTTCTTATGAGGAAGGGTTCTACGCAGCGGAGGTGCAGGCATTCCTGGAGGCCCAGGGCAGCATCCTGGCCCGGACAACGGTGGAGGTGGGGCAGGGTGAGGACCTCTTTTCCCATGCCTTGGTGGGGCACAGCATCCGCTACAGCCTCAACCCCAAGGTCCTGCTGGCCCTTCTGGAGGTGCAGAGCGGGGCGATTCGCAACGGGGACCTGGCTCCAGGGGCGTTGGATTGGGCCTTTGGCTACCACGACCCGCAGTGGCAGGGGCTGGACTGGCAGTTGCAGTGGGCTACCTATACCCTGGCCGATGGTCTGCGCGGTGCGGACGAGTCGCCGCCGCTGCTTTTGGACGGCACGCTGGCCCCCATCCCCGGCGAGGCCAACCCGGCCACCCAGGCGGTGCTCTATCTTTTGGCCCATACGGCCGACCGGAGACGCTTTTCCCAACTCCGCTCCGACGGGGCCGGCTCCTTTGTGCGCACCTACCGGGAACTCTTTGACCAGGACCCGCGCCTGCCCCTGGGCGATTGGGCCCCGGAGCGGGGGCCCTTCCTGCGCCCCCCCTATGCCGGTCAGGCGGCCCTTTCGGCCTATTTCGACCACGAGTACCCCATTTTTCAGGAAAACGGCTCCCTGCTGCCCTACACGGGGGAGGCGGGGCACTATGCCTACGACGGCCACGATGGCTGGGATTACGTGCTCGACGCGGGGGCGCCGGCCCTGGCGGCGGCGGGAGGGCAGGTCGTCTTTGCCGGCATGCTGGACACCCTCTGCCCGACCCCGGCCGGCCTGATCGTCCTCGACCACGACGAGGGCTACCGGACGCTCTACTGGCACCTGCAGCGAATCGAGGTGGAGGAGGGACAGGAGGTGGCCCAGGGAGAGCGCATCGGGCTGGTGGGAAGCACCGGTTGCTCCACCGGGCCGCACCTGCACTTTGGGGTGCAGGTGCTCGGCCGCGATACCGACCCCTACGGCTGGTGTGGCAGCGAGGAGGTCCCGCAGGACCCCTGGGCGGTCCACCCGGCCGGCGTGGCCAGCCGCTGGCTGTGGGAGGACCGCCCCTCCCCCTGCCCGGTCCCGGCAGGGGCGGTGGCGGTGGATGACATGGGGGGGCGGTTTGCCAAGAGCCCCGCGCTGTGGTACGAGGCCCCCGTCGGCTATGCCGGCCACGCCTTTTGGGCCGTCACGGTCGGCGATCAGCAGGAGAGCACCCATCGGGCGGTCTGGCGGCCGGACCTGCCCCAGGCCGGCCGCTACTTTCTCTACGCCTACATCCCCTGGTACGACACCAACCGGCCCGACACCCTGGCGGCCTCCTATCGCATTCATCACGCCGGAGGGGAGACAATGGTGACACTGGACCAGGCCCACGTGGCCGGCCTGTGGGCCCCGTTGGGGGTCTTTCCCTTCGAGGCGGGCGCACGCGGCTACGTCTACCTGGATGAGGTCTCGACCGACCCCGACAAGACGATCTGGTTCGATGTGATCGTCTGGGTGTTGGAGGAATGAGGGGGGCAGGCAGGTGCCCACAGGACGTTGCCGGATTCTCCTCCCCTTGTTGATCGGGGTGCTGTTGGTGCTTCTGCTTGGCTGCCGGAAAGAGGATGCCCGTTGGCTGGCCTTCTTGCCCGAAGGGGAGGGGTTTCGACCGCTGGCGCCGGCCGCACCCCCGCCGCTCCCCACACCCGTCCAAGCCCTCCCTGTGGACCTGGATGCCGACGGGGTGGCGGAGGTGGCCCGGGTGGACAAAGGCCGCTTTTTCATCGAGCGGGACGGGCGGGTCGTCTGGACGGGACCGGCGGAGTGGCTGGTGGTGGACCTGGCGGCCGGCGATGTGGAGGGGGACCTGCGCCAGGAGGTGCTGCTGGCGCTGTGGAAGGCCGACGAGACCGGGACGCCGCGTTCCCACCCCTTCATCGTGGGGCACCGCCACGGGCGCTACGACCTGCTCTGGGGCGGCTCGGCGGTGACCGAACCGATCGTGGACCTGGACCTGGGGGATGTGGACGGAGATGGGCGAAACGAGTTGGTCGTGCTGGTGGGAGCGGCGGGAGATCCGCCGGGCCGGCCGGCCCGCACCGTCACCCTCTGGCGCTGGAACGGCTGGGGGTTCACCCAGGTCTGGCGGAGCGAGGCAGGGGTCTACCGGCGGCTCTATCTGCTGGATGTGGATGGGGACGGGCGGGTGGAGATGGTGGTAGAGGGTATTTCGGCTGAATAGGCCAAGTGAACGTTAGAACGTTCCACGTAAAAGAGGTAACTACTCACCGCAGGGTCGCAGAGCACGCAGAGGGATACTTTGGGGGCCGCAGAGAACCCCCTTGTCCTCTGTGGAAAGACGAAACCTCTGCGTCCTCCGCGTCTCGGCGGTGAACTTGGGTGTGCGGCTGAGCAGGTGCGCCTGACCTTGCTCTGGCCGGGGGAGGCAACCATGTTCGCCCGGTTGCAAAACAACTCCTCGGGCAACTTTTGCCCACAAAAGGGAACCGCACCCGTCAAGCAGGCGTTTACGGGCCCGGTGGCGTGGTTGCCTGACCTCCTTGCCTCCTCCACCAGCGCCGGCCATATTGGGCCGCCTGCGAAAGGAATGCCAGGGCCAGAATCAGCCAGGGCATCCACCAGAAGAAGGAATGGTCCTCTTCCCCCTTTCCCATGACCGGCCAGGCCGTCAGGAACCAGAGGAGCAGATAGCCCCCTCCCCAGATCAACCGGGTTGACCGGACGGTCTGGCGGTTCAGGAGGTCAAAGATCAGGGGAAGCAAGAGGACAAAATCCCACGTCCAGATGTAAGGAGTGGCAACCGTTGTGAGGGCCAGGCTCCAGGGGAGGACCTCTTGGGGGGGACACCGCCACCACAGCCGCAGGTTCAGGAGGAAAAGGGCTGCCGAGATCACGGCCGGGACAATCCGCCAGGTAGGGCCCCACCAGCGGACAAAGGCCGTATACAGGGTGGGCTGAAGCCAGTCGGGGTTTTCGGTCAGGGCGCGGAGAAAATCCGGTACCCAGGCGGGGTAGCCAATCCACAAGGGCACGGTCAGTAGGGCCGTGCTCAGGAGGATGGCCGCCGGAAAAAGCCAGGCTCCCCTCCAACGGCCCCGGTGGTAACTGAGAATCCAGTAACCGGGCAAGGCCAGGAAGGCGATCTGGGGTTTGGCCAGGGCCACGGCCATACAGAACCCGGCCAGGATAAATCGCTCCTGCATCAGCAGATCAAAGGTAAGCAGTAACAGCAAAAGTGCCAGCAGGTTGAATTGTCCAAGATAAAAGATGAACCCGATCGGGGGAAACAGAGCGGTCAGAAGAAGAGCCCGGAGAGGGACCGGGCCGGCCGCTTTCCGGCAAAGCCACCAGATCAGCAGCAGGACCAGGGCAAAGTTGACCAACAGCCAGATATTGGCCACCAGGCGAAATTCTATCAGACCGATCGGGAAAAAGAGCCCGATCACTTGGGGGAACCAGACCGCCTGGGCTCCGTCAACGAGCACATCCACCCGATAGGGGCTCTTGCCCCGGAGCAGCAGGTAGGAGGGTGCCCAGAGGTTGTTTCTCAAGTCACCGGCGAAATATTCCAACTTGAGCAGAACAAGAAGGGCTCCCATCCCGAGCAGGATGCCCATAGTGATAAGCAGGAGCGTTCGTCCCCACCTTCTTTTTGGTCTCACAGCAGTTCCCCTTGCCTTTGGGTCCATTCTGTATCTCTCCAAGCTTTCTGCGGCCCCTGCCATCATGATGACCAGGGCCACCCAGGCCAGGTCGGGGGAATTATGCCATGGAAGCACCAAGTTGTCAATGGGGGCTCTTGGCCCCGCTTGCCAGGTGGGGCCGGATCTGGCAGAGAAAGAGACACCGCGGCTTGAGGGTGGCAATGGCCCTGTTGGGCGGCCAGGCGAGGGCGCCGTCCTCACCTACCCCTAACCCGTCGCCCGTGGCAGGGTGAGGTGTACCGTCGTTCCCCGGCCGGGGGTGCTCTCGGCCCAGATACGCCCTCCCATCGCCTCGACTAGCCCGCGGGCGATCGTCAAGCCCAGGCCGCTGCCGCCGGTCTCGCGGGAGCGGGAGGTGTCGGCGCGGTAAAAGCGGTCAAAGATGTGCGGCAGGTCCTCGGGGGGGATGCCCTCGCCGGTGTCCCGGACGGCCAGGTGGACGCCCCCCCCACCGGCCTGGGCCGCAACCTCGATCTGGCCGCCGGCCGGGGTGTGGCGCAGAGCGTTCTGGAGCAGGTTCAGGAGGACCTGCTGCAGGCGGTCGGGGTCGGCCAGGAGCGGGGGGAGGTCCTCGGAAGCAGCGGTGTGCAGCGAGATGCCCTTCTCCTCGGCGGTGGTGGCGATGCGCTGCACGGCCTGTTGCACCACCCGGGCCGGGGGGAGCGGCTCGATCTGCAGGTGCAACCGGCCGGCGTCCATCAGCGAGAGGAGCCGGAGGTCCTCGACCAGGCGGGTGAGCAGGCGCACCTCCTCGCCTAGCGAGGCGACCGTTTCAGGGGTCGGCTCGCAGAGCCCGTCCTCGATGGCGGAGAGTTCGACCTGCATCACGGTCAGGGGGGTGCGCAGTTCGTGGGCAATGTCGGCGACCATCTGGCGGCGGAGTTCTTCCTGCTGGGCCAGGCTGGCGGCCATCTCGTTGAAGGCCTGGCCGACCTCGGCGAGTTCGTCCTGAGAGCGAATTGCGACGCGCTGGGAGAGGTCGCCGGTGGCGATCTTGCGGGCGGCGCGGGTGAGTTGACGCGCCGGGGCGGTCAGTTGCAGGGCCAGGACGGTGGCGACGACGATGGCGGCCAGTCCCCCGACCAGGCTGGCCCCGGCCAAGGCCCAGCCGATCGAGCGGAGAAAAGCCCGCTCCTCCTGGGTCCGCTGGCGTGCCTCCAGCAGGGCGGCCTCGCTGATCAGCCGGCCCACCTCCTGGCCGTTGACTTGGATGGGGACGCCCGCGTTCCAGATTGTCTGGGGGACGGTCTGGCCGGTGGCCTGGCCCTGGCTATCCACGACGACGCGGCGGTCGCCATCCAGGATGAGGAGGCGCATACCGCCCCGCACGCCCATCCCCATGCCCATGTTCCCCGGCCCGCGCCGCTCCAGGAGCCAGCGTTCCAGCCCGTCCCAACTTTCGTGAGTGGCGTAATAGTCGGCCAGGAAGGGGGCAACGGCCTGGAGGATGCGCTGCTGGGGGGTCTGGACAAAGCGGTCAAACTGCCTGCGGATGAGCCCGCTGGCGAGGAGGCCGGCCACAATCAGACAGAGCAGGATAACGATGGCGGAGGCCAGGAGGAATTTTAGCCAGAGGCGCATCGCTTTCCTCTAGGAGACCAGTTTGTACCCGACCCCCAGGACGGTGACGATGTAGCAGGGGTTGGCGGGGTCGGGCTCGACCTTTTTGCGCAAGTTTTTGATATGCACATCTACGGTGCGCTCCTCCACGGCATAGTCATAGCCGTAGGCCAGTTCGAGGAGGCGGTCACGGGAGAGGGCCTGGCCGGGGTGACGGGCCAGGACCAGGAGGAGTTGGAACTCGGTGGGGGTGAGCGAGACCGGCCGGCCGTTCATCGTCACCTCATAGCCGTCCACATCAATCGAGATCGGGCCGACGTCAATCCGCTCGCGCTGGGGAGCGGGCCCCTCGGTGCGGCGGAGGACGGCGCGGACGCGGGCAATCAGTTCGCGGGGGGAGAAGGGCTTGGTCACATAGTCGTCGGCCCCCAGTTCCAACCCGACCAGCTTGTCGGCCTCCTCCACGCGGGCGGTCAGCATAATGATCGGCACCTGGTTGCCCTCCTGACGGAGGGCGCGGGCGACGTCCAGCCCGTCCATGCCGGGGAGCATCAGGTCGAGCACGATCAGGTCGGGCCGGTCGCGGCGGGCCGCCCGCAACGCCTCGATGCCGTCGTAGGCACTGAGTACCTCAAAGCCGGCCTGGCGAAAGTAGGGCTTGAGCCCGTGTACGATCTTGGGTTCGTCGTCCACAATCAGGATGCGCTTCATCCAGGTTCCTCCCGGTTCGCCTTTTCTACTCAAGATAACCGCTTTTGATGAAACGGGGACAAAAGGTCAATGAAGGATCGGTAAAGATCGGGGGGATTAGAACCTTCAACCTTCAACCCTCAACCTTCAACCTTCAACCCTCAACCCTCAACCCTCAACGATCTTTACCGGCGACCGTCATCGGGATCCTGGAGGGCCCGCTTCACCAAGGTGACGGCCGGCGCTTCCTCGATGGGGCACTCGCGCAGGTAGGTGCTGAGCATGTGCCCGATGATGAGATGGGTATCCTCGACCTGCTCCATGCAGTGGGAGGGGACGATGATACAGGGGTCGGACAGGTCTTTGAGCAGGCCGCCGTCAAAGCCGGTCAAACCGATCACCATCGCGCCGCGTTCGAGGGCCAGCCGGGCAGCCTGGACGATGTTCGGGGAAAGGCCGCTGCCGCTAAGGGCAATGACTACATCGCCGGGGCGGAGCAGGTTTTCCAGTTGGGCGGCAAAGACGTTGGCGTAGGAGGTGTCGTTGGCCCAGGCGGTGGCCAGGGGGACGTTGTCCACCAGCGAGATGACCCGGAAGCGGGGCAAACCGTCGCGGATGCAACTCTTGGAGAGGTCGCAGGCGATATGGGAGGCGTTGGCCGCGCTGCCGCCGTTGCCCATCGTAAAGACCTGTGCGCCCCGTTGGCGGGCGTGCCGCAGGACCTCCATCGCCCGCCGAATCTCCTCGGTCGGCAAAGCCGCCAGAATCTGCTGCATCTGCTCTAGATAGGGTGCCGAAAAGGACATCCGCCGGTCCTTTCTTTGTCTCCGTGATCACAGCCCGGGGCACTCCCAGCTGGGACAAGTTCAGTATACCCGTTTTTTAGGGGGAAGTCAAGTGGAGTGCCCACCGCAGATACGGACCTATTGGTGTACACGCCGGAGGAACTGGAGCGCATCCGCCGCCGGCCGTTTATCCGGCGGGTGTTGGCGGAGGGGAAGGTAATCTATGAGAATGGCCCCACGCGCTACCCGAACAGCCTGCCGACCGGCATCCCGGCCGATATCTACACGCAGCGGGCGGTGGAGAAAGCCGTTGGGTTGGCCGGTGAAGTGGTGGAGCAGGTGGCCGCCCTGTTGGATGCGGTGTAAGAGGACCCGGTAGCGGTTCCATGTCAAAAGACCCCACGTAAGAACCGGCCGGCGTTCTACCTGCCCAAGAAGGAGCGGTAGACCCGGTACAGCCAGGGCCGGCAGGGCCGGTCATAGGCCCCGACGCTGCTCCAGACCTCCCCGCCAAACCCCTGCTTGAAGCGGTAAACCCCCCAGAGGCCGTCGCGGACGTTCTTTTCCGGCAGGTGCTCCCGCGGGTCCTCTCCCTGGGCCACACTCTCGGGGATGCCCCAGAGGTCGTAACGGGTGCACCCCTGGGCCCGTGCCCAGCGCATGGCCTCCCACTGCAGAAGGTAGGTGGGCATGTGGCGCTGTCCCTGCTCGTGGGAGGCTCCGTACATATAGATGGTCTCCTGCCCAAAGGCTACCACCCAGAGGCCGGCCAGGGTCTCTCCCTCGCGTCCGGCGAACAGAAGCGCGCCCCGGCCGGCCTGGTTGAAAAGGCGGTAGAGGGCGTGGTAATAGTCCAGGGTGTGGATGCCAAAGCGGTCCCGCCGGGCCGTCTCCCGCAGGAGGTCGTAAAAGAGGTCCACCTCCTCCGGCCCCCGGGCCGGCCGCACGACGACCCCCCGCCGGCCGGCCAGGCGGATGTTGTAACGGGTCTTGGGTTTCATCCGGGCAAGGAAGGCCTCCTCATCGGGCCGCAGGTCTACGACGATCGTGCTGCGCGGTTGCACTGTGCGGGCGGAGACAAAGCCCAGCATGCGCATCCGCGCGTGCGCCTCCGGTGTGTCGGGCAGATTCGGTTCGACCTTGAAAAAGAGGACCCGGCGGGCGCGGCCGGCCCGGGCTACCCCCTCCAGGAGCAGACCGACGGCCTCTTCATCGGCCCAGTCCACCACCGGGCCCCGGGGTATGTAAGCCAGCGAGACACCGGCCATACGGCGAAAGAGGACTTGGGCGACGGCCCGCGTCTCGCCCCCCTCGACCAGGGCCAGGCGCAGCGGCTCCCAACCAAAGGCCCCCTTGAGTTCGCCCCAGGCAAAACTCTGCAACAGGTGACCCTGGGGGTGCGCCAGGAGAAAGGCGTCCCATGTTTCCGCGTCGGTTACCTCGACGAGCATACTTTACTCCGCCCGGACATTGAAGGCCTGTCCTACGCCTGCTGGCCTGGCCGGACATTGAACGCCTGTCCTACGGCTTCCCCAACTCCAGCGCGATCACGCCCAGGGCCTCCTTTTCCGGCGGGTAGATCTCCCGCAGGGCCTGGAGCAAGTCCTCCGGCGCGAGGTCCGGCGCAATCGCGCTGGGGTCCTCGGCGGCCAGGAGTTCCTCGAAGGAGCGGTAGCGGGCGATGCGCCGAATCGGGACGGGATGGCGGTCGTTCAAACGCAGGACGTCCCCCACCTGGAGGCGCGTGATATTGGAATAGGCCACCCGCACCTCGACTCTCTTGCGGCCGGCCAGAATCTGTTCCAGGTAGGGCTCGCGTATCCAGAGGACCTTTTCCCGAGGCAGCAACCTTCGACCTCTAGTAGGCACGGGCAAAGACGGCCTGCTCCTTTGCCTCGGCCCCGCAGACGATACAACGGCCGCTCCCGCCCGGCTGGTCGAAGGGGATAACCCGAATCGTCGCCTTGGTGTTCTCCTTGACTTTGGCCTCGCACCCGGCCGAGCCGCACCACCAGGCCCAGGCAAAGCCCTGTTCCACGGCCTCGGCCAGGCCGGCGTAATCCTCCGGGTAGGCGGTATGGGCCTCGCGGAAGGCCAGGGCCCGCTCAAAGAGGGACCGCTGAATCTCGTCGAGCAGCGCAGGCCCCCGTTCCTCCAGGCCGGCCATGGGGACGGCCTCTTTTTTGCCGCCGTCCCGCCGGGCCAGCATCACCTGGCCGGCAGCCACATCGCGCGGCCCGATCTCGATGCGCAGCGGCACGCCGCGCATCTCCCAGTCGTTGAACTTCCACCCCGGCGTATACTCCTCGCGGTCATCCACCTTGAGGCGCAGGCCGGCGAGAGCCTTTTTTACCTGGTCGGTGCCGGCGAGAACCTGGGCGCGCTCCTCGTCGCTCCGCCAGATCGGCACGACCACGACCTGGATCGGGGCTAGAACCGGCGGCAGGACCAGTCCCTGGTCATCGCCATGCACCATAATCACCGCGCCGACCATACGGGTGCTCACCCCCCAACTCGTCTGCCAGACATACTCCATCTCGTTACGCTCGTTGAGGAACTGCGTCCCAAAGGCGCGGGCAAAGTTCTGGCCGAGAAAGTGGGAAGTGCCGGCCTGCAGGGCCCAGCCGTTGCCCATCATCGCCTCGATGCTCAGACTCTCCACCGCCCCGGCAAACCGCTCCGCATCGCTCTTGCGGCCGGTCAGCACCGGCATGGCGGCGTCGTTCTCGGCAAACTCCTGGTACAGGTCCAGGATCAGCCGGGCCTCCTGTTGTGCCTCCTCGGCGGTGGCGTGGGCGGTGTGCCCTTCCTGCCAGAGGAACTCGGTCGTGCGTAGAAAGAGGCGCGTGCGCATCTCCCAGCGCACCACGTTGGCCCACTGGTTGATCAGGAGCGGCAGGTCGCGGTAGGAGCGGACCCAGCGGGCAAAGGCGTGGTTGATAATCGTCTCCGAGGTCGGGCGGACGACCAACGGTTCCTCCAACTCCTCTCCGCCGCCGTAGGTGACGACGGCCAGTTGGGGCGAAAAGCCCTCCACGTGCTCCTTTTCTTTCTGAATAAAACTATAGGGGATGAAAAGGGGAAAGTAGGCGTTCTGGTGCCCGGTCTCCTTGAACCGTCGGTCCAGGCCGTTGCGGATATTTTCCCAGAGGGCATAGCCGTAGGGCCGGATAATCATACAACCCCTCACCGGGGCATAGTCGGCCAGTTCGGCCAGCTGGACGACGTCGGTGTACCAGCGACTATAGTCCTCACTTCTCGGGGTTACCTTTTGGGTCATCGGATACCTCCTTCTTTTGGGGTAAAATCCCGGAACGACTCGTCAAAACAACCGCCGCATCCCGGTCAGCCACCAGTCGGGGAGCGAGTGGGCCGCGCCTCCCAGCACGAACCCGCTCAGCACCTCGGCGACGGGGCGCGGATCGTAGCGTACCAGGTCGGCCCAAAAACGATGCCAGTCCTGTAGCCAGGCCCGGCCATCCAGTCCCAGGGCGGAGGCGACCAGGGCCAGCAGCGAGACCAGCAGGTCCACGACCAGGCCAAAGTAGGCCAGGCGCAGGAGCGGACCGATGACCAGGCCGTGGGAGAGCCAACTGCGGTGGGGCAGCAGGCGTTCATAGGGCCACCAGAGCCGGCGCAGCGGTCCCCAGCGGCGGTACTCCCCGGCGGGCACGTCCAGGTCACAGGAAAAGAGGAGGCCGGAGAGGAGGAACGACCCGCTCAGGGTCAGGGCGGAGAGCCAGTGGTTCGGCGAGGGGACGGCCAGCGAGAGCGGGGCCAGAAGGACTCCGCCGATCCAGGTGATCGTGTCGTGGGCGCGGATTCCCGGCATGAGGGGTCTCCCCGGTGGCCTCTATGGTTCGGCCGTCCGCTGGCGGGGCACCTGATGGCAGCGGCGGCAGCGGGCCTCATAGGTCTCGGCCGCGCCGACCAGGATGATGGGGTCGTCGTAGGCGGCCGGCCGGCCGTCAATCAGCCGCTGGGTGCGGCTGGCCGATGCGCCGCAGCGCACGCAGATTGCCCGCAGTTTCGAGACCTCCTCGGCGCGGGCCAGCAGGGCCGGCAGCGGGCCGAACGGCTCGCCGCGAAAGTCCATATCCAGGCCGGCCACAATCACCCGCACCCCCCGGTCGGCCAGTTCCTCGCACAGGTCCACGATGCCGGCTTCCAGGAACTGGGCCTCGTCTATCGCCACCACGTCGGTGTCCGCCTCAATGCGCCGGCCAATCTCCTCGACGCCGTTCACCGGGACCGCCTCGACGCGGAGGCCGTTGTGCGAGGCGACGTGCTCGGCGGTGTAGCGGGTGTCTATGGCCGGCTTGAAGACCTGCACCTTTTGCCGGGCGATCTGGGCGCGCCGCACCCGCCGAATCAGTTCCTCCGTCTTGCCACTGAACATGCTGCCGCAGATGACCTCAATGCTGCCCCGGAAACCTTCCATGGCGTCCTCTCCTGTTCCTGCCCTTTGCCTACAAAAAATGGAGGAGGCCCAGGTGTGGATTGCCTCCTCCACGGTGCAGTTCGGTTGTGGTGGGAGGCAACTACCCGGCCTCCTCCGCAGGCAACTGAGCGGCGGCCTCTTTTTCAGCCGCCGCTTCCTCCTCCCCCTCTCCCGGCAGTTCGATCAACAGGCGGGCACGACGGCGCTCCTCCTTGGCCTGGCGTCGCTCCTCCAGTTCCTGCTGCATCTGGAGGCTGACCTCGACCTTGCGCACAAAGCGGTCCACCTGGCCGGCCGTGTCCACGATGCGCTGCTCGCCGGTAAAGAAGGGGTGACACTTGGAGCAAAGGTCCACCCGCAGTTCCGGCCGCGTCGAGCGGGTCTGCCAGGAGTTCCCGCAGGCGCAGGTTACCGTTACCTCGTACAGTTGCGGATGCAATCCCTTTTTCACACTGCCCTCCCTAGGCCCGCGGGTAGACACTGATCTTTTTCTGGCTGCGGGTATGGGGTTCAAGCCGGACATACCCGTCAATCAGCGCATAGATCGTATAGTCGCGGCCCAGGCCGACATTGTTGCCCGGCCGGAATTTGGTCCCGCGCTGCCGGACGATAATCGTGCCGGCCCGGACAAACTGCCCGCCGTACCGCTTGACCCCCAACCGCTTCGATTTGCTGTCCCGACCGTTGCGGGAACTGCCGACACCCTTTTTGTGGGCCATCTGAACCTCCTCGACGCCTACGCCTCGATCGCCTCGATGCGCAGGCGGGTCAACTCCTGCCGATGGCCGGTCCGCCGGCGATAGCGCTTCTTGGGCTTGTACTTCATCACCACGATCTTGGGCCCGCGCTCGTGGGCCAGGACGGTCGCCCGCACCCGCGCCCCTTCGACCAGGGGCGTGCCCACGCGGACGCCCTCCTCGCCCGAAACCAGCAGGACCTCGTCCAACTCGACTTCCTGCCCGACCTCATAGGGGAGCCGTTCCACGGCAATCGCCTGGCCCGGCTCGACCCGATATTGCTTTCCACCCGTTCGAATGATCGCAAACACATCCTGCTCCTTACACACCAGGTTTTGACAGTATGCTATCATACCAGAGAACCACGAATCTGTCAAATCGCGTTGACAGAACGAGGGGGGGGCTTTATAATGGAAAAAAACGTTTCCCGGCATCTCCGCGCGTAGGAGATAACCCCGGTTGTGGGTTGTTCAACTCTGCCGGGGAGACTTGCGCGTGGAGGGAGAATGGGTATGACTGCCCCCGAGGAGGAAGCCTGGATTCGGGCTGCAAAAGAGGGTGACCTGGAGGCCTTTAACCACCTGGTTCTGCTCTACCAGTCCCAGGTCTATGCCCTGGCGTATCGCCTGGTCGGTGACCACGAGGCGGCGAGCGATGTCGCCCAGGAGACCTTCCTGGCGGCCTTTCGGCACATCCGCCGCTTCCGGGGAACCACGCTGCGCTCCTGGCTCCTGCGCATCGCCGCCAACCAGGCTTATGACCTCCTGCGGCGGCGCAAGGTCCGGGCCGGCGTCTCCCTGGATGTTCTCCAGGGCCATCCCGATATGGTCGAACTGCGCCGGGGGGGCGTGGAGGGGGACCCCGTCGCCTACAGCGAGCAGCGTGAACTCCAGGAGGAGATACAGCGGGCGCTCGAGACGCTCCCCCCCGGCCAGCGGGCCGTGATCGTGCTCTGCGACCTGGAGGGGCTGCCCTACCGGGAGGCCGCCCATATCCTGGGGATTTCCCAAGGAACGCTCAAGTCGCGCCTCAGCCGGGGGCGAGAGCGGATGCGGGCCTACTTTTTCGAGCGGCGGGAACTTTTGCCCTCGTCCATTCGTTTTATCCTTGGCAGATTCCTTGAACGGACTGGCCAGAACCAGGAAGGCGCCCGCCCCTTACCGGACCGACCTTCCGAGGACTGAACAGATGGACCAGAACGACACCAGCGGTATCTGTTCGGCGCACTTTTCCCAGGACCTGTCCAGGCTTCTGGACAACGGCCTTTCCCCCCGCCGTCGGCGGCGGCTGGAACGGCACCTCCAAGCCTGTCCTCACTGTCGGGAACACCTGCGGCAACTGGAGGCGGTGCAGTCGCTTTTGCGGCGGGCCGAACCGCCCCTTGCACCGCGGGATTTTGTCCTCTCTCCGGCCATGGTTCGCCGGCCGGGGGTTCTCTGGTACCCCCGGTTGCGGGCGGCCAGCCTGGTGATGGCGGTTGTCGTGCTCCTTTTCCTGCTGGGCGGGATGGGGCTCTCCTCCGGGCTCGTCCAGGCGACGCCGACGGCCCGCCCGATCGCGGCCAAGCCCACGCCGCTAGTCACGCCTCCGCCGGCCTCGGTCGCAGTCGCTCCGGCGATCACGCGTCGGCCGGCCCCCACCACGGCCGGCCTGATCACCCCCCTCCCGGCCCATTCCCCGGCCCCTTATCCAACCGCCGCCGGTCCGCGCATCGAGGTCTCGGGAACCCCCACGCGCATCCCTGCCCCCCGGCCCCACCCCTCTCCCCCAACCACGGAGGCGGGGTTCTCGTTCCCCTGGACGGAACTGCAGACGGCCAGCCTCTCCCTCCTGGGCCTCCTCCTCGGCCTGACCTGGGTGACCTACCGCCGGGAACGCCGCTTCCTCCCCTGAGCATTGTGGCACGTTAGTACAGTTGAACGTTCAAGAAGTTTTTCTGCCGGTTCATCCATGGGTGCTCGGCACGAACTTGCGAAACCGTGTAGGTAGAACGTTCCCCTGGTTCGACCAGAACACCCGGTACAAGTTCCCCGCAGACCGTTCGGCCCCGCAGGCACCCCTTACCAGTCGGCAGGCAGTTCCACCTCCGGGTAGGCCCGCAGTCGTTGGGCAAAGAGGGCGCGAATCTCCTCCAGCCGCTCCGCTGAGCGGGCCTCGAAGCGCAGCACCAGCACCGGTTGCGTGTTCGAGGCGCGGAGCAGGCCCCAGCCGTCGCCAAAGAGGACGCGCACCCCGTCCACATCCACCGTCTCGTACTCCTGGCGAAAGGCCGCCCCGACCTCCTCGACGACCCGGAACTTGAGCGCGTCGGGGCAGTTGACGCGGATTTCGGGAGTGCTGGGGTAGGAGGGGATGGCGGCCAAAAGTTCGCTCAGCGGTTCCTCCCGGGCGGCCAGCAGGCGGAGCAGGCGGCAGGAGGCATAGATGGCGTCGTCATAGCCATAGTACTCGTCGGCAAAGAACATGTGGCCGCTCATCTCCCCGGCCAGCGGCGAGTCCTCCTGGCGCATCTTTTCCTTGATCAAAGAATGGCCGGTGCGCCACATCACCGGCCGGCCGCCCAACCGCTCAACCTCTTCGACTAACGCCTGGGAGCACTTGACCTCAAAGATGATCGGCGCGCCGGGACGCTTTCGGAGTACCTCGCGGGCCAGCAGGGCCAATAGGCGGTCCCCCCAGACGATCTGCCCCCGGTCGTCAATCACGCCGATGCGGTCGGCGTCACCGTCGTAGGCGATGCCCACATCCAGGCCGGCGCGGAGCACGGCGGTGATCAGGTCCTCCAATGCCTCCACGCGCGTGGGGTCAGGGTGATGGTTGGGAAAGCGGCCATCCATCTCGCAGTAGAGCGGGGTGACCTCCGCGCCCAGGGTCTCGAGCAAGGGACAGGCAATCGGGCCGGCCGTGCCGTTGCCGGCGTCCACAGCCACCCGCAGGGGCCGCTCCAGATGGACGCGCTCCCGAATCGTCGCCATATAGTCGGGGGCGATCTCCTGTCGGGTGCGTTTCCCCTGCCCCCGTTCAAAATCCTCCTCCTCGATCAGTTCCCGGAGGGCCTGAATCTGCTCCCCATAGATCGTCGTCTTGCCCAGGGCGATCTTGAAGCCGTTCATCTCGGGCGGGTTGTGGCTGCCGGTGACCTGAACCCCCCCCTGGACCGGCAGGTGAAAGAGGGCAAAGTAGAGCACCGGCGTGGGGTGGGTGCCGCTGTCCAGGACGTTGATGCCGCTGGAGAGGAGTCCCTCCATCAGGGCCTCCTGCAGGTCGGGGGAACTGAGGCGGTTGTCCCTCCCCACGACGGCCGTTGCGCCCCCCTTGCGGCGGAGCATCGTCCCATAGGCCCGCCCCAGCAGGACCGCCACCTCCGGGGTCAGGTCCTGGCCGACAGTGCCCCGGACGTCGTACTGGCGAAAGATATGGGGACTGATACGGTTCATTCGGTACCTCCTTACAGTGCGGGTTCGCCTGTCTGCTCGCCGGGGCAGGGGCGACCCTCTTTGGCAAATCGTTTCCTGGCCTCGGCGATAATCTGATTGGCCCGGCCGGCCCCCTCCCAGCCGGCCGTCTCGGTCTCCTTGTCCTCCAGCGTCTTGTAGATATTGAAAAAGTTCTCAATCTCGGTCAGGAGGTGGTGCGGTACATCTACAATGTCCCAGATCTCGTCAAAGCGGGGGTCGCCGACCGGGACGGCCAGCACCTTAAAGTCAATCCCGGCCTCGTCGCGCATCCGTAGGACACCCACCGGCCGGGCCTGAATGCGGCAACCGGGGAAGGTCGGCTCGTTGACGATGAGCAGAACATCCAGATGGTCCCCATCCTCGGCCCGGGTACAGGGGATAAAGCCATAGTCGGTGGGATAGTGCACCGAGGAGTAGAGCACGCGGTCCAACCGGAACTGGCCGTTCTCCTCGTCAAACTCGTACTTGTTCCGGCTCCCCCTGGGAATCTCGACCAAGACCTCGATCATCGTCCACCTCCTCCGACAGGTCTGTCGGTTTGAACGCCCCTATTGTACTACATCCCCTGCCCCCCCGCAACCGCTTGCGGGAGCCCCGGGTGCAGTAGAACCTATCCGAAAACCCGTAGGACGGCCTTCAGTCCGTCCGGGCGGGCGCCCCACGGTGGTTTTCGGATCTCTTGGCAGGGAAGTTCGTGCGACCGGAGAGGCCGGCGAGCCGCAGGATGGCCTGGAAGGGCAGATGGAATAAGAATTATCCGTATATGTCTCAGCAACCGGAGAGGCTGGCGAGCCGCAGGATGGCCTGGAAGGGCCGCCCGGTGTGGTTAAGGGCGAACGTCAGTCCTATTCCTGTGGGCCGCCCGGCCCGTCCGGAAAAAGCCCGGCACTTGTCCTCCTTCGCCGAGGAGGGGTTGCCTCGTTGACAATCCTGGCCTCGTATGCCCTGCTAACGGCGCCGGCAAGCGCCGCATTTTTCAAGGCCATAGCGCACGACTTGCACAGGTGGGGATTTCGGGTAAAATAGGGGGGACGAGAGACTACAGGAGCAACTCATGGCGATACGAGCGGCACGTATTGCCACGTTGGCCGGTCGGGGCATTCTAACGAGAGACTACAGGAGCAACTCATGGCGATACGAGCGGTGGTTTTCGATTTTGGGGGTGTCCTTATTCGCACGGAGGACTATCGGGGAAGGGAAAAGTGGGAAGCCCGGCTGGGGTTGCCCCCCCGAGGGGCCGAGAAACTGGTCTTTGCCTCGGAGGTCTCGGTGCAGGCCCAGTTGGGCCAAGCCGATGAGGCGGCAGTCTGGCGGCACGTCGCCGACACCCTGGGGCTGGGGCCGGCGGAACTGGAGCAGTTCCGGGCCGATTTCTGGTCCGGCGAACGCCTGGATGAGGACCTGCTTCGCTTCCTGGGGGACCTGCGCCCCCGCTACAGGACGGCGATTCTGAGCAACGCCTGGCCTAACGCCCGACGGTTGTTCGAGCGGTTTGGCCTGGACCGGGTGACCAACCTGATGGTCATCTCGGCCGAGGAGGGGGTAGCCAAGCCGGACCCGCGCATCTACCAGATCCTCCTGGAGCGGTTGGCCGTTGCCCCCGAGGAAGTGGTCTTTGTGGATGACATGCCCGAGAATGTGGCCGCGGCCCGGACGTTGGGTATGCACGGGGTGCACTTTCGGACCCCCGAGCAGGCGGTCGCGGCGGTGCGCGAGCATCTCGACAGGCACGGGCCTTCTTTCCAGCCGGCCCGCCGGTAGGGACACGGCAGGCCGGTAGGGACTACCGGCCCTGCCGTGCCCCCAACGGTTGTCTTTTTTTCGCCCTTGTGCTATGATGGCAGACGTACCGACCGGCGCCATTGGAGGAGGCGATGGCTATAGATGTCCAGGAGCGCATTCGCGGCACCCGTTGGGGGCAGATTGCGCGGGAGTTTTTCACCAACAGCGCGCACTTTCCGATCGTGCTTGTGCTGATCGAACTGCTCCTGATCGGGCCGAAGGAGTTTTTTCGGGAGGATATTGGCTTTTACGCGCTGCTCGTCGCTGCCATTGTGCAGTCGTTCTTCCTGGGCAGTTGGGAGTATGCCGGCCGGCCGCGCCCCTTCCTGGGCAACCTGATCGCCCCCGGCCTCTATACCCTCTTCGAGGTCGCCCTGGAGGGGCGGGAGTTCTTTGAGGAGCCGCGCCACCTGGCCTACTGGGCCTTTGCCCTGGGCATTGGCCTGCTCCAGGAACTGCGCCTCCGCCTGCCGCGCCGCTGGGCCGGCCCACTGGCCTTCCTGGAGAACTATCTCCGCACCGGCATCCTCCTGGCCGGCTTTTGGATCTTTGCTACAGATGTCGAGCCCCACTTTTCCTCCCTCTCGGCCTTTTTGAGCGATCCTCGCAACCTCTTTATCGTCCTGGTCCTCCTCTTGATCGGGGTGATTATCGGACTGGCCGGGGCCACCGCCCAGACCTTCCTGACCACCCTGCAGGAGACCGCCGCCCAACTGGAACGCTACTCCTCCTGGTGGATCGGGCGGGAGATGCTCGCCCGTGCCGTGGCCGACCCGGAGGCCCTGTCCCAACAACGTCGGGAGCGCACGGTCCTCTTTGCCGATATTCGCGGCTTTACCCCCTGGGGCGAGGTCCAGCCGCCGGAGGAGGTGGTCGCGCTGCTCAACGCCTTTTTCCAGACCACCGAGGATATCTGCGCCGATTGCCGGCCGGTTCAGACCAAATTCCTGGGCGACGGCTTTATGCTCGTCTTTGAGGACGCCGCGGCGGCCGCCGAAACGGCCCTGACCATCCAGGGGCGGACTGCCGAACTCCTCTCCCCACACGGCCTGGCGGTCGGTATGGGCCTGCATAGCGGCCCGGTGGTGGAGGGGCTGATGGGCAGCACCTCGGTCAAGGGATACGACGTGGTCGGCGATGTGGTCAACACGGCCGAGCGCATCTGCGGGGTCGCTGCGGGCCAAGTGCTCATCTCCGAGGCCGTCCGGCAGGCCCTGGGCGAGCGGGCGGTCGTCTCGCCCCCGCGCCAGGTGGCCTTGAAAGGGAAGGAACGCCCGCTGACCGTTTACGCACTGGAGGAGTTGCGCTGAGATGTTTGAGCACCTAACCGACCGGTTGCAGGCGATCTTTCGCCGCTTGAGTGGGCGGGGCCGCCTTTCGGAAAAGGATGTGGACGCGGCCCTCCGGGAGGTGCGCCTGGCCCTGCTGGAGGCCGACGTCAACTTTCGCGTGGTCAAAGAGTTCCTCCAGCGGGTGCGCGAGCAGGCCATCGGGGGGGAGGTCCGCCGCAGCCTGACCCCGGCCCAGCAGGTCATCCGCATCGTCCACCAGGAACTGATTCGCACCCTGGGAGAGGAGGCGGTTCCCCTGCAGCAGGCCTCCACCCCGCCCACGGTGGTGATGCTGGTCGGGTTGCAGGGCTCTGGCAAGACGACCACGGCGGCCAAACTGGCCCTGTACCTGCGCAGGCAGGGGTATTTCCCGATGCTGGTGGCGGCGGACCTGCGCCGGCCGGCGGCCATACGCCAGTTGGAGGTGCTGGGCGAGCAGTTGGAGATTCCCGTCTACAGCGAGCAGAACACGCAAGACGCCCCTGCCGTGGCCAGGGGCGCGCTGAAGGCGGCCCTCAGGGAACGACGCAGCCACCTGATTGTGGACACGGCCGGCCGGCTGCACATTGACAATGCCCTGATGGATGAACTGGTGCGCCTGCGCAAGGTCCTTTCCCCCCACGAAACCCTCCTGGTGGCCGACGCCATGACCGGCCAGGATGCCGTCCGCGTCGCCTCCGAGTTCCATCAGCGGGTCGGCCTGAGCGGCCTGATTCTGACCAAGGTGGACGGCGACGCCCGCGGCGGTGCGGCCCTCTCGATGCGCCAGGTCACCAGCGTGCCGATCAAGTTCATCGGTGTGGGGGAAAAACTCGACGCCCTGGAGATCTTTTACCCCGACCGACTGGCCTCGCGCATCCTGGGGATGGGCGACATCCTTTCCCTGATCGAAAAAGCCGAGGCCGCCTACACCGAGGAGGAGGCCCGCCGGTTGGAGGAAAAGGTCCGCCGGGGCACCTTTGACCTGAGCGATTTTCTGGAGCAGTTGCGCCAGATTCGGCAGATGGGCCCGCTGGACCAACTCCTCAGCATGATTCCCGGGCTGGGCCAGTCCCTGCGCTCCCAGAACCTGGCCATGGGCGAACGCCAGTTCCGCCGTATGGAGGCGATCATTCTCTCCATGACGCCGCAGGAACGCGCCCGCCCCGAGATTATCGGCGGGAGCCGCCGCCGGCGTATCGCCCGCGGGTCGGGGACCTCCCTCCAGGAGGTCAACATGCTCCTGAACCGCTTCAAGCAGTACCGCAAGATGATACGCAAATTGACGAAAGGGCAGGGCCATGATATACTGTCCCTGTTCCGGTGAGGCCGGCCGGCAGTGGGCCGGCCCGCTTTGAAGATGACTGTCTATCTGGAGGTGCAGGTTTGGTCAAGATTCGTCTGCGCCGGGTTGGCGCCAAGAAACAACCCAGTTACCGTATTGTGGCCGCTGACGCCCGCTCCTCGCGGGATGGCCGTTTTCTAGAGATTCTGGGGCATTACAACCCCCGCACAGAGCCCCCCACGGTCGAGATTAAAGAGGATCGGGTGCGGTACTGGCTTTCTGTGGGCGCCCAGCCGACCGACGCGGTGGCCCGACTGCTGCGCAAGCAAGGGATTCTGGAGGGCGGCCCGGCAGAAGAAGCAGAGGCCGGCCCGGCAGAAGAGACGGAGGCCGGTCCGACCGAGTGAGCAGGACCGTTTCGGCTTGGCCATGGAAGAACTGATTCTCTACATCGTCCGTCAGTTGGTGGACCACCCTGAGGAAGTGCAGATCCGGCGGGTGCGGGGCCGGCGCGGGCCGGCCTATCAGGTGAGCGTTGCCCCCGATGACCGCGGCCAGGTGATCGGCAAGGAAGGGCGTATCATCGAGGCAGTCCGCCATATCGTTGAGGCGGCAGCGGCCCGCCAGGGCCTCCGCGTGACCCTGGACCTGCGCTGAGACCACCGTGGGACTATCGCCTCGCGCTCTTCCCCCCGAATACCTGGTCCTCGGCATGGTCGTTGCCCCCTTTGGCGTCAGGGGGGAGGTCAAAGTCCTGCTGGACACCGATTTTCCCGAACTGCTCCTGGGGGCAGAGGTCCTTTACCTGGGCGACCCCCCACGGCGATACCAGGTCGAGGCGGCCCGTCTGCACAAGGGAATGGTCCTCCTGAAACTGGTCGGCTGTAAAGACCGCACGACGGCCGAGTCGCTGCGGGGGCAACTGGTGCAGGTGCCGACGGCGGAGGCCCCTGTCCCTGGGGAGGGCGAGTTCTACTACCACGAGTTGCTCGGGTTGGAGGTGTGGAGCGACCAGGGGGAGTACCTGGGCACGGTCGTGGACCTCTGGTCCACCGGCAGCAACGAGGTGATTGCGGTGCAGGGGCCGGCCGGCGAACTCTTGTTGCCGGCGATCGAATCGGTGGTCCGGCAGGTAGACCTGGAGGCCGGGCGTATGATCGTGCACCTCCTGGAGGGGCTGCGATGAGGTTTGGCGGCAGATGGCGCAATACGGTGCTCTGGTGGCGGGGGTTGCCCCCGTTCCTCCGGGCCGGCCTGTTGCTCCTCCCCGTTCTGCTCCTTGCCCTGACCCTGGGGTGGTCCCTGCGCCCGAAGAAGGACCCTTCCAGCCGCTCGCCCACTCCCGTGGGGGTCATCTCGGCCCCCTCCACCGTCGCCAGCACCGGTGAGCCGGCCCTCCTGCTGAACGACGATCGTCTCTTCTACGAACCGGGCTGGGGAGCCCTGGAGGTGCGCGCCTTTCTGGAGGAGCGACCCGGTGTCCTCGGCCGGCTTGGCAGTTGGGTGGGCGACCAGGAGGTTCCCCTGGCCGACCTGATCGCCGGCCAGGCCTTCCTCTACGGGGTCAACCCCAGGGTCCTCCTGACCATGCTGGAGATGCAGAGCGGCCTGGTGGACAATCCCCACCCCTCCCCGGAGGACCTGGATTGGGCCATGGGCTACCACGATGAGGAGGTCCGCGGCCTGGAGGCCCAGATCTCCTGGGCGGCGAAGGAGGTCCTCCGCAGCACTCGCGAGTACCCCCTGGTCAGCACCCTGGCCCTGGGGGATGGCTCGCTAATGCCCCTGCCGGTGGGCACGAACCTGGGCAGTTATGCCGTCATGCGCGTCCTCGGCCAGACCGGGGAGGAGCGACTGATTGAAGAGATCGCCGGGGTGGGGGAGAAGGGCTTTGTCCCGACCTATCAGCGTCTTTTCGGGGAGGACCCCCGTACGGCCCTGACCGGCCTGCCGTCGCCGGTGGAGGAGCCCTTCCTGGTGCAGCCCTACGAGGGCACCTACGAGGTCACCTCGATTCTGGACCACCACTACCCTCTCCTGGGAAACGACGGCCTGCTCCTTTCCCGGTGGGGAGCGGATGCCCAAGGGTTGCCCTACGACGACCACGACGGCTGGGACTATGCCCTCGACTTGGGTACGCCGGTGCTGGCCGCGGCCGATGGGGTCGTCGCCTGGGCGGGCAACTCGGATGATGGCTGCGCCACCGTGGCCCGGGGGGTCGTCCTGGACCATGGGAACGGCTACCACACCCTCTACTGGCACCTGGACCAGGTGGAGGTCGAGATCGGGGGGCGGGTCTCGGCGGGGGAGCGAATCGGCCTGGCCGGGGCCTCGGGGTGCGCCGTGGGGCCGCACCTGCACTTTGGCGTCTACTTTTGGGGGCGCCGGACCGACCCGGAGGGCTGGTGCGGGCCGGGGGAGGACCCCTGGACGGCCCATCCGGCCGGCACGGACAGCCGCTGGCTCTGGGCGGACCGTTTTTCCCCCTGCCGCTGGCCGGCCGGGGCGATCGTTGTGGACAGCAGCGACCCCGACTTTCAACGCAGCGGCACGCGCTGGTTCGAGGGGGGTGGGGGCATCGGCGGATCGGCCTGGTGGGCCCCCTCGGAGCCGCGCAGCGGGGTGGTGCCGGTGGGGCAACCGGGCGACTTTGACGGGATCGTCGAGGCCGGCACCTGGCGGCCCGACCTGCCCCGGGCCGGCCGCTACCACCTCTACGCTTTTGTCCCCTACTGGTACAACAACACCCCCGATACGCAGGCGGCCCTCTACCTGGTCTCCCACGCCGAGGGCGAGACCCGCGTCCCGGTGGACCAGGCCCTCTATGTGGATCGCTGGGCCAACCTGGGAACCTTTTCCTTCGAGGCCGGCCGACAGGGCTTTGTCTATCTGAACAACCTGACCGACGAGACCGGCTTTGGGGTCTGGTTCGACGCCATCATGTGGCTCCGCGAGTAGGGGGCGGGTAACGGGTCGGCTCTCGGGTCCGCCCCCATGGTCGTTCTGGGCGTCGAATAGTTGTGTTCCAGCCGTCAGGTGCTGGGGACGTGTGGCCTCAGGCCGGCCCGGTCCTCTCTTTGCCCACCTACTCTGACTGCCCCAACCGGACAGATCGCCCTGGGGAGGTCTATCGAGCCCCGGCCGCAAACCCCCGCAGGACCAACGGCAGGTAGACCTGCCCACGCGGGGCCACCGCTTCCTCCACCCGCACCGTCGTCGTCGCCACCTGCCACCCCAGCGCGTTGCCGGCCGTGACGGTGGCCGTGTATACCCCCACGGCGGGGTAGGTGTGGCTGACCACTGCCCCCTCTGCCACCGCGCCGTCGCCCAACGCCCAGGTGTAGAGGAGGTTCGTCCCCGAGAGGACCGTTGCCGTCAGGGTGGCGGCCCGGCCCAGCGGTGTGGGGCTGTCGTTCGTCGCCTGCAGGCCCACAATCGGTTCCTCAAAGGTAACTACTCAGCCCGGAGCAGAGGAGTAAGGTTGCAGAAAAGGTGGATAGAATGGGTCCCCCAGCAAGGCCATTACCAATGCTTCGAGCACCCGCTGTCCGTTCTTCCGAGCCGTGGAA
>FWPU01004594.1_pt1 | contig 31834 bp, 29 predicted proteins | sample 2228361 | NCBI WGS metagenome assembly FWPU01 (sample SAMEA103939777, study PRJEB20133) | metagenome
AAAATTGTAACTGCCCATATTTCCCCCCTTTTATGTTTAAACTTAAGTCTATTTTTTACCATACCGTTCTCTCAGCATCCGGTGAAGTATTTTCCCTGCTCCGCTTCTCGGCATCTCTTCATCTTTTATAAAAATAACCTGTTTTGGAATTTTAAAACCTGCAATCTTTCCTCTGCAGAACTCTATGATTTCTTTTTCAGAAGCCTCTTTGTTTTCATGAAGCACTATGACTGCTGTAACCTGCTCTCCCCATTTGTCATGAGGCACACCGATAACAGCAACATCTTTTACGGCAGGATGTCCCCCTACCACGTTTTCAACCTCAGAGGGATAAACATTTTCACCGCCGGTAATTATCATGTTCGCCTTTCTGTCAACCAGATAGAAAAAACCGTCCTCATCTTTGTAAGCAAGATCGCCCGCACTGAAATATCCATCAGATGTAAATGATTTCTTGGTTTTTTCAGGATCTTTATAATAGCCTTCAAACATCATGGGGCCACGGGAGTACAACTCACCAACCTCTCCCAGAGGTACCTCTTTACCCTCTTCATCAAGCAGCTTTATACGGTCTATTCCTATAACCTCACGACCGATTGACCCCAGCTTTTTCAGTTGTTCATGGGGTCTCAAAATGGTTACAATACCGGCTTCGGTAGAACCATAAGCCTCAAAAAGCTGAGAGTTTTTGAAAAACTCAAGAATTGCAATCTTTGTGTCCTTACGGACAGGTGCAGAGGAGCAAAGCAGTTTTCTCATGCAGTCCACGTTGTATTTGTTTTTAACCGCATCCGGTAAGGCAAGAATCATTATGTAATGGGTGGGAACAAGGGATGTAAAGGTTATCCGTTCTTTTGAAATGGTTTTTAACAGGTCTTCCGGGTCGAAACTTTTAAGTTTATATACATAGCATGTGGCACCAATGTATGTGAAGGTAAAGCCGTAATATACCGAGTTGATGTGGCAGAGTGGCATCACCACCATGCCAATGTCCTCTTCGGTAAAACCCTTTTCGTAAGCGGTTACGAGCCATTGTGCCACAAGAGAGTCGTGTGTTTTTATAACGCCTTTGGGTAGCCCTGTGGTTCCGCCTGTGTACATAATAATCCATGTGTCACCGCCGTTAATATCCACAGCTGGTTCTTCATCAGAGGCATTTTCAATAATCTTTTCATAGGGCAGGGCATTTTCATCTTCACCATCAAAGACAATAAAATGCTTTACGTCGTTTAGATTGGGAGAAATGTTATAAATCGTCTCTTTAAAGTCTGCGGAATAGATTACAGCTTTTGCATCGGAATGATTGATCACATAGGTCATTTCCGGTGGCGCCAGCCTGAACATTACTGGTACAGCCACAAGTCCTGCCTTTGCACAGGCAGCATAAATTTCCATCCACTCTATGCAGTTGTATGCGATTATCGCAACTTTGTCTCCTTTTTTCAAGCCTAAGGACATGAGGGCGTTTGCAAGTCTGTTTGCCCGTTTATTCCATTGAGAAAAGGTAAGGCTTCTGTTCATATCAAGAGTTGCCACCTTGTCAGGTGTTCTCAAGGCATACATTCTTAATATATCGGCAATATTTACCCATGTCCTTGACATTGTCCCCTCCAGAACTATCCTTTGTTTGCTTTTATCATATCTATAAAATCTTTAAGCCGTTCAATAACCTTTTCCCTGTCGTAGCCTGCCTGGTCGTTGTGATCCGCTTCAAGCAGCAGAGACGGCACCGAAAGCTCATCCCTAACCCTTTTTGCCAGTTCCGGTTGCACTAAAGAGTAAGGTTTGCAGCTTCTGTCGGAATGCATAACAATGCCGTCAACCTTATACTGTGCAATCAACTCTTTAAGCAGGTCATAACGGCGTTCAATCTGAACATTAAGAAATCCGGAGCCAACGTAGTAGCCGTAACTGCGTATTGGGTTGTTCTCGTCAACAATGCCCATAAACCTTGGTCCCCATGCCTGTGTGTAGGTGTCAATAACAAAAATTGTTTCATATTGCTCAAGTTCGTCAAACAGTCTAAGGTCGTACCAGATTGGCAGGTTATCCCACAACAGTCTCACCTTTTCGTTTGGCACAGGGAAATCTTTGTTTTCAATGCGTTCTTTAAGATCATAACGCAAAAACATAAGGTGTTCAATATATTCCTGTTTTCCCCTCAAAGACACCATGGGGAACATATGGGTGAATATATCGCCGGCGTTCATAGGGCAGGGGACGTGAGCCCTTAGCTCAAGTATTTCTGCCCACAATCTTTTCCCTTCGTTGGCGATTTTTGTAATCTCAATAAACTTGTCATAATTGAACTTTTTACCTGTTTTTTCTTCTGCGAAGGCTATCATCCTTTTCAATTCATCTTCCATGTAATCCAGATGAAAATCCTGTGATTCGTATTTGACCTGAGGTGCATCTATCGTGTATGTAGGCACATTAAAAAGCCGTTCTACGGAACGCCACCATGTCATAATCATTACGCAGGAGTTTGTGGTTTCCACCTGTATGGTGGGTAGGGGAAGTTCGCCCATTGGTCCTTTTTTCGAGATGAGAGCACCTATATTTGCCCTTGCATAGGAACAAAGGTCGGGTGTAAAACCTTCATATTCAGATACTCTGGACAGTTCAGGGGTAACCTTCTGGGCTCCGCACATGGCTCCGTAGTTTTCCGGATAAAAGGGAAATATGTCCATGGCGTAAAATATCTCACAGGGGACGCCCACGTTCAGCCAGGCTACAGGTAGTCCTTCTTTTGCACAACGAAACAACTCATCATAATAATTTTTGATAAGCCTTTTTAAACTTTCTGTAGCCTTTAACCTTTTACCCATTTAACCTCCAGCTTCTTACTTCTGTATCAAACCCCTGCCAATTGTTCACCAAAAGCCTCCAGACGTGTCTTCAACTGTTGATAGTTTGAAAGTCTGTGGTCAGTCTCTATGTAAATATGCGGTATCTTTTCTGCTTCAAGCCTCTTTTTAATAAAAGCGTATTCAACACCTTCAGAGTCACAAAAATGTGTTCTCAGGAAAATTACACCATCTGCCTTAGCGAACAGGGCGGTTTTGTTATATATCGTATAGCGATATTTACAGCAATCTCATCGATGTCTTCACCCCTTTCTGATACAAGGTCTTTGTAAAATCTTGTTCCGCTTGAAATATCATCGCTTACAACCCTAAAACCGGTTTCATCCAAAAGGTGGAAGAATTTTGGACTGTCAATCTCTGCAGCGGATATAATCACCTTTGGCTTGTCGCTTTTTAAGTTGCCAAAATGATTAATCTCAAAGCTTTTACAGTTATTGATAAACTCCTGATACTCAAGGTATGTTGAAGAAAACACCAGATTGTAAAACTCTTCTGCTGTGGCGGTAATATTCCCCTTTTTTCTCAGTTCATAGAGATATAAAAGGGCTTTACGGATATCATTTACATTTTTTACAGCCTCTTTTAACTTTTCCGTAACCAGTTTTTTCCCTGAAAAAGCGGCAATATTATTGAAAACTCTCAAAAACTCCTTAGCCAGATAGGTTGCCGATGACTCTCGCGTCACCTGTGCGTATCTTATATACTCAACAAAGGGGGAAAGTTTTTCTGACTTCCAGACTTCAAAAACACCACGAAGAGAGTCGCAGTAACGGGTAAAAACAACACCAGCAAGAAACTCAAATCTGCCTTTAAATGCCTGTTCCAGAAGATTTTTTGCATAGGGACAGCAAAAGCCCTGAATGTATGCATTGGAAAGGACAGGCTCCATGTCGTCTGACATCAGTCTTACCGGATGCATGTCAAGAGCAATGAGAAACTCCTGCGGGAAGTATGTGTCAAAATATCCCACCACTTTTTTTGTTTTTGAAAGATTGCGTAGATAATCTAAATATTTCATTCCTGCCTACTTTTTCTTATTTTCGTCAACCGGCTCGAAGGCAAAGAAATAACGTTTTATCTCAACCGTCTCTCTTCCGATTTCTGCCGGCAGTGGTTCAATCTCAAAAGACACAAACCGCACCCTGTCTCCCTCCTCAAGGGAACCGGGCTTACAGTTAATTATTCTTGTGATAAATGTAAATGCACCTTCCAGTCGCACCATGGCAAGACACAGGGGTGATTCAAAGCCGATGGGAACACCTATCTCTTCAACCACAGGCACAACCACTTCCGCCTCTTTTGGCAGGTCAACCCAGGCAAGGTTTTCAGAAAGACATTCAGGGCATATTATCCCCGGTGGGTAGGAAAGTTTGCCGCAGTCTTTACATTTTGTGGTGGTAAATCTGCCTTCTTTCAGGTTGTCAAAAAATGGCTGAATACGAGTAAACTCCTTCCCCTGCGGTGGGTACAAATCCATTGTTACTGCGTATCTTCCTTCTAATCTTGATATGCCTCTCATTTTTCCCTCCCGTAAACAATCACAGTCTGGGCTGCAATCATACCGCTGAAGTTATGTGTTAATCCAAACTGTGCATTTTCAACGTTTCTTGCGGCCCTTCCCTGAAGCTGTTTCATGATTTCCATACCCTGTCTTATTCCTGTTCCGCCAAAGGGATGACCACAGGAGAGGAGTCCCCCGTCTGTGTTTACTGCCACCTGTCCCCCAAAGTCTGACTGTCCGGATTCCACAAAGGGACCACCTTCACCCTTTTTGCAAAAACCAAGTTCTTCATACTCAATAATTTCAGAAATGCTGAAACAGTCATGAACCTGAGCCACCTTTATATCCTTTGCCGTAATGCCTGCTTCCTTGTATGCCTTTGACGATGCAATTCGCAGTGCCTCCCAGCTTGTCCAGTCAACCTTGTTGGCGGAAGCGTTATAAAGGGTGCACTGTCCAGTGCCCTTTATGTAAACAAGGGGTCTGTCGGTTAATAACTTTGCCTTTTCTTCGCAGGCTAGTATTACTGCGGCAGCACCGTCTGTTAAGGGACAGCAGTCAAAAAGTTTAAGTGGTTTTGCCACAACCTTTGCACACATAGCGGTGTTTAGGTCTATACATTCCCTGAACTGTCCTTTTGGATTATTGAGTCCGTTTCTCCTGTTTTTTACAGACACCATTGCCATCTGTTCTTCCGTTGTGCCGTATTTTTTCATGTGCAGTTTTGCCACCATTGCCAATGCAGCCGGAGGCAGTCCCAGTCCGTGTGCACCATCATAATCGTGGTCAACCGAACACAGCTGAGAATAGAAAGCCTCCCATTTTTGTGGCGTGTTTAATTTTTCACCGCCTGCAACCATAACAACATCAGCAACCCCAGCCTTTATAAGTCCATAAGCCATAATTATGGCACTGGAGCCGCTCGCACAGAGCAGTTCTACCCTGGCACAAACACTTTTTGTTTTTATGCCGAGATGTTCTGCCACCAATGGTGCAAGATGTGTTTGAGTGGCAAGCCTTTCTGTGTAGGCGGAAGCCACAATGAGCCCATCAATATCCTTATTGGTTACCATAGGATTATCTTCAAAGCAGGCTTTACCCGCCTCCTGAAAAAGCTCTCTTAGTGTTGCCTGCCTTACGCCCCACTGTGACATCCCTCCTGCAATTATACAAACATTCCTCATGACTGACCTCCAAAACAACAGTTATATATTTATAAAAAACGTAAAAGCAAACAGCTTTACGCATTGCCAATTAAAGCAATGCATATGCCAATAAGAGCTCACTTAAAATAATGTTATATTATCAGAGAGTTAACAGATTTGCAAAACAAGTTTTAACAAACACCGTTTTAAATGATGGATTAAAAATTACCGTTTGAACTGGTTGTTTTTTACCATTTAAAAACAAACTACTGTTATTTTAAGCTTTTTAATGAAATGGTGTGCAGGCAAACAATGTTTTTCAATTGATTCTGTACAATTTCATTTTGTATCGCAAAGTGCTTCTGTCTATCTTTAGTAGCTTTGCAGCATCACTTTTGTTACCATCACACTGTTTTAAGGCTTCCATAATGGCTTCTTTTTCCAGATTTTCCACATAACTTGTTAAACCCTGTTCAAATATTCGGGTAAAAGATCTGTAATTAGCCGATTTTTCAGCGGAGCTGTATTCTCTGGTCAGCTCAGCTGGCAGGTGTTGGGGCAGAATATAGTCTCCCTCTTCAAGAATCACAATTTTTTCAACGATGTTTTTAAGTTCTCTCACGTTTCCGGGGTAGTCATAATTTAGAAACAGCTTTAAAGCCTCCTTTGACACCCCTTTAAACTTTTTGTTTGTCTGGTTGTTAAACTGGTTTATGAACAGTTTTAAAAGCGGCTCTATATCTTCCTTTCTGTCTCTCAATGGTGGAATTTTAATTTCTATGATTTTAAGTCTGAAATATAGGTCTTTTCTGAACCTGCCTTCTTCAACCAGTTTTTCAAGATTCTGGTTGGTTGCAGCAATAATCTGAATATCGAGGGGGATGTCGTCAGTTCCGCCTATTCTCCTTATTTTTTTGTCTTCCAGTGTTCTCAGAAGTTTTGTCTGCAGATCAGGGCTCATGTCTCCGATTTCGTCAAGAAAAAGGGAGCCCTTGTTTGCCTTTTCAAAAAGTCCTATTTTGCGTTCCTTTGCATCGGTAAAGGCACCTCTTTCATGTCCATAAAGTTCGCTTTCCAGAAGATGTGGAGGTATGGCGGAACAGTTTATGGCAACAAAGGGCCACACAGCTCTTTTGCTTTCGTAATGTATTGCCCTCGCCACAAGCTCCTTTCCCGTTCCGCTCTCACCCAGTATAAGTATGGAGTTTGCTCCGGAACGGGACACCTTTTTAATAATCTGAAAAATTTCCTGCATGGAGGCTGACTGACCTATAATATTTTTTATGCCGTAGCGTTCTGCCTGTGTTTTAAGGAGCTGTCTTACTTCTCTGTCGAGCTTTCTTGTTTCAAGGGCTAACTTTACTATAAGTTCAATATCTTTTGTTCTGAAAGGTTTCTGAATAAAGTCGTAAGCACCCCTTTTCATAGCGGTTACCGCGTTTTCAACGGTGCCGTAAGCGGTCATAACAATAACGATAGGCTTCTCTTCCAGCTTGTTTATGTGGGACAAAAGTTCTGTCCCCAGCCCGTCCGGAAGCTTTAAATCAAGCAGTATGAGGTCGTAAAACCTGTTTTCGGCAAGTTCTTTGGCTGTTTTCAGATTGTCAGTTGTGTCAACAATGTATCCTTTACCTGTCAGGTATTCTGATAGAGATTCAGAAATAATCTCTTCGTCATCTACTATTAATATTGTTTCTTTCATGTTGTTTTATCTCCCCATAGGTAGATATATAGTGAATTTTGTCCATGATTTTCCATCGCTGTCAACGGTGATTTTACCACGATGCTGTTCTATAATATTCTTACATATGTGCAGCCCCAGCCCTGTTCCTGTATGTTTCGTTGTAAAAAATGGTTCAAATATCCTGTCCATATTTTCTGCTGCTATACCCGTTCCTGAATCTGTTACGGTAATCTTTGCCATTCTTTCCATACTTTTTATGTCTATATTAAAGGTGCCGCTGTCTTTCATGCTGTCCAGACTGTTGTTAAAAAGGTTAATCAGCACCTGATGTATCTTTTTCCTGTCTGCCAGCACTTTTATTTTGTCACTTCCTTTTGTAAACAGAATATCAACGTTCCTTTTCTGGGCTGTATTTTTCACCAAATCAATAAAACCGGTAATGAGGTCATTGAGTGATACAGGCTCTAATTTTAAATCCTGTGGCTTTGAAATTTCAAGCATTGATTTAACCATCTCCTCCAGCTGGGTTATCTCTTTTAAGATTTTGTCAATAGTTGTGCTTTCTTTTTTTCCCAGGGACGGAGACTCCTTAAGCATTTCAAGCATTATGGTTATGCCGGTAATGGGGTTTCTTAGTTCATGTGCGATAGCCGCTGCAAACTGTCCCAGATTGGACAGCCGTTCCGATTTTTCTTTTTCCTTATATGCCTTTCTGAGTTCAGTAATATCATCAAAAACAAGCATAACGTCAGACCCTTCAAGAGCCATACCTTTAACCATAACAACGGTCATGTTGAAATATTTATCCTGCCATGTTAACTGTATATTTTTGAAAGGTCCGCCTCCTGCAAAGGTGTCTTTTATAGCGTTGATCACCGCTTCATCGTGAAAGATATTGTAAATTTTTTTCCCCTTTCCTATGGTTTTTTCACCCAGTATGTTTATAGCACTCTGGTTATAAGTCTTTACCCTCCAGTCCGGATTTATAATCACAATTCCGCTTGGAATGTTATAGAGAATACAGTCTCTGAAATCTTTGCTTCGCTGGAGTCTGTGATAATAGATATAGTTCTCCATCACAGTTCCCACCTGTGTGGCGAAGAGATTTAACAACTCCTTTTCTGAATCGGTGAAAGGTTCACCCTTTTTTCTGCCTCCTATTATGCCAAGAAGCCCTCTTTTACCATTCACAGGGGCAATTATAAGGTTTTTTTCACCCTTCTGTGTTTCTGAAATGGCAAGGATTTCTCTGTTTTTGCCAACCCAGCCCACAAATCCCGATCCCATAGGCACCACTTCTTTTTCGGTGTCACTGCCGCAGGCGGCTTCCAGCATGAAAAAACTCTTTTTCTCGTCAAGGGAATAAAAGAAACTGCTGTCCAGATTGAGGAACTTCTGTAGTCCCTCCACCACTATATTGCTTATGTCCTTTCTTTCAAAGGAAAGGTTAAGTTCGGCAATTGTTTTAAGCAGTATGCGAAGTGTTCTGTTTTCTGTTTTTGAATGCACCGTTAACCCCCTGCAATTGGGGGAAAAAGTGCCACCACATCGCCTTCTTTGAGTTGATAAGACAGTTCTGCAAACTCTCCGTTTACCAGTCTGATCATGGGCATATCAAGGGGAATATTGTGGCTTGATATCAGATCTTTTAAAGTAGAGCCTTCAACAAGCTCCAGTTCCTGATATTTTGGTCCGAAATCTCTAAGGGTAGCAAAAAGTTTTAAAACCACCTTCATAAAACATATTATACAAAAAAAAATTAAAAACAAAAACGAACAAAGAGATTTTAATCCTTTAACATCCTGTGCTAATATAAACAGAAACATTTTGCAAAAAAACACCTATGATAAAGATTGGCATAACAGGAGTTATCGGGAGCGGAAAAAGCACCCTTGCAGACATGCTGAAAAGGCGTAACATACCTGTAATCGATGCGGACGAAATCAGCAGAAATCTTACAAAAAAGGGCACGGATGTTTACAGAAAAATTGTGGAAACTTTTGGTGAAGGGATTTTAAAGGATGATGGCGAAATTGACAGGAAAGGGCTTGCTGCAGCGGTTTTCTCGTCTGCTGAGATGAAAAAAAAACTGGAAGACATCATTCACCCTGCTGTAAGAGCAGAAAGAAACAGAATAATTGCAGAACTGGAAGAAAAAAGGATAACCGACATCGTTGTGCTGGATATACCTCTTCTTTTTGAAACAGGAATGGAAAAGGAACTGGATTACGTGATTCTGGCATATGCAGATGAACAAACACTGTTTGAAAGAGTGAAGAAAAGGGATAAAATGAGTTTTCAGGAGTTTTACAGGCGTCTTAAAAACCAGATGCCCCTTTCTGAAAAAATAAAAAAAAGCCATTTCGTTGTGGATACCCGAAAAGACTTAAAATCCCTTGAACTGGAACTTATTGACATTATTGACAGAATAAGAAGCGGAAGGGCTGCTACACATTAAACCTGAAGTTCATAATATCACCATCTTCCACAACGTATGTTTTTACCTCAAGCCTGAGAAGCCCCTTGTCTTTCACCTTTTTAAAGTCCCCCTGTTCAATAAAATCCTTATAGGACACAACCTCTGCCCTTATAAAACCCTTTTCTATGTCAGAATGAATTCTGCCTCCTGCTTCTTTTGCTGTCATCCCTTCTTACTCCGTCCATGCCCGCACCTCATCTTCCCCGACAGTAAAAAATGATATGTAACCGAGCAGTTTATAAGACTCTTTCACCAGTTTTTCAAAGGCAGCCTCTTCAATGCCCAGTTCCTTTAAAAATTCACCTCTTTCTTCCGGGGGCAGTTCGCTTATCTCCTTTTCCACCTTTGCACATAGTGACAGGATTGAGCAGCCGGCAATATTTTCTTTTATTTTCCTGAAACCGGCAACTGTTTCTTCCCTTTCATTTTCGTTGTGATTGATAACATGAATTACAGGTTTGGTGGACAAAAATTTATAAGCCAGCAGAAGTTTTTTTTCGTCATCCGTGAAGGCAAAGCCGATTAAAGGCTTCTCGTTTTCAAGAAAATCCTTCATCCGTTTAAAAAGCTCAAGAAGCTGGACGTTTTCCTTAATGCCTCTTTTTAAATTCTGTTCCATACGCTCTATGCGTTTCTCCACAAGTATGTGGTCTGAAAGTATAATCTCTGAAATAAAGTTGCCTATATCACGCTTCGGATTTATTTCCCCAAAGGGATGAATCGTTGCATCATCATCAAAGGCTCTTACAACGTTTATTACAAGGTCTGACTCCCTGATAAGTTCAAGTATCTTCTGATTTCTTCTGGCGTCACTCTTTGAAAGGCCGGGAAGGTCAGAAAACTCAATGGTTGCATATGTGGTTTTTTTTGGATTAAAAATTTTGCTCAAAAGGGTTATCCTTTCATCAAGAACGGTTGCAACACCTTCGTGAACAACATTTTCCGGTGTGGGAGCAGGGGAAGTATCAATATTCTGACCCGTCAGGGCATTAAAAAGCATTGTTTTGCCTGTCTTTTCAAATCCGCAGAGTGAAACCTTCACTAAAAGCCTCCTTAAAAATATTTGGTGAATCCGACAAAAATGTTTTTATCTGTTGCAAAAAATACAGGAACGAAAGATATGACTTCTTTCTTCCTGTGCCTCTCGTATAGATAGGAAGAGATTACATAGCCGACAGTTCCACCCATTATGACGTCTGAAAGGTGGTGTCTGTCTTCGTAAATTCTGCCGAAAGCCGTGGCAGCAAATGCGGTGTAACAAAGATATGAGAAGGGGGAACCGTAATACTTTGCGAAGGTGTTAAAAAATGCCATTGAAGAGGCTGCGTGGGAAGATGGAAAAGATGCGTTGCCTGAAAAAGGCTTGAAGGATGTGCTGCCGTCATTTTCTGACGGTCTTTTCCGCCCCACACTGAATGATAGTGCCTCTGTTATTCCAGTTGAAAAAAATACAGACTCCATGGCGGTAAAGGATGCTGTCTCTAACCTGCTGTCCTTTTCTGAGGCGGCATAAAGTATAAAAGAGGCTGTAAAATCTGTGACCGGATTGCCGATAAAGTTTCCAGCATCAGACAGGGCTTTGTTGGTGTCACTTTTCCAGTGGGTAGCCCTGTTTTTAACCTCATCGTCCAGTAAAAAGGCTGCAGCAGTAAGACCGGTGCCAATAAGGAGAGAAAACTTCTGATCCTTCAGACTAAAATCTGAAACGTCATCCTTCAAAGTCTTCAGGTCATTGGCATCAATCTCTGCAAGGCAAAGAGCAGGTTGCAAGAATGAAATAAAAAAAAGCAGCAGTACAAGCACCCTGAATCTAAACATGTGTGGCATTATAGCACAACAGTTACGTTATTAAAACAGCTAACTCAGGGCTTGAAGGAACAGGTACTTTGTGTTATTGTTTACACCATGGAGTTTGTCCTGTTACAAATAGACCTTAAGGCAAAAAGGGCGGAAAGGCTCAAAGTTCCTGAACAGCTTTTAAAAGATTTCATCGGTGGCAGGGGGCTTGGAGTCAGGCTTTTTTTTGATTTTGCAGATAAAGAGTATTTCACAGCCCCTGTTATCGTTAATGCCCCGGTCTTTTTTTTAACTGGTCCCCTTACAGGCTCCATCGCCCCTTTAAGCGGAAGGTTTCATGCTGTTTTTCATTCTCCTCTTACAGGAACAATCTGTGACAGTTCCTGTGGCGGAAGGGCAGGGGTTTATTTAAAGTCAAACGGTATTGATGGGATTGTGATTAAAGGCGTCTCAGAAACACCTGTATATGTTGTGATAGAAAATGGTGAAGTTTTGTTTGGTGATGCCTCATCGCTGACAGATAAAAATGTTTCTGAGAAAGAGTTGTTTCTTAAAAACAGCCTGAAGGGGGATATTTCGTCCATCATCGTGGGTCCAGCAGGCGAAAAAGGAGTTTTGTTTGCCAATGCAGTATCAGACAGAAGGTTCTTTGGCAGAGGCGGACTCGGTTATCTTCTGGGGGCAAAAAATCTGCTTGCTGTGGCTGTAAAAAAGGGCGGAAATAAGCCAAAAGAGCCCCTTTACAGGGAACAGTTTAATTTCGTTGTGGAAGAAATAAAAAAATGGCTTCATGGCAATCCCATAACCTCACAGGGTTTGCCTGAGTTCGGCACATCCGTTTTAATGAACCTTATAAACGAACGCGGTCTTCTTCCCCACAAAAACTTTAAAGAAAGCCATTTTGAAGCTGCCGACGCCATCTCAGGAGAGGCATTAAAAGAGAAGGTCATTAAAAGGAGAGCCTGCTTCAGTTGCATGGTTGGTTGTGGACGGGTTACCGGTAAAGGCGAAGGTCCTGAGTTTGAGACCCTATGGTCTCTGGGGGCGAACCTTGGTGTGAAAGACCTTGATTTTGTGATAGAACTGAATAACTTTTGTTTTGAACAGGGTATGGACACTATATCGCTTGGCGGTAGCCTTGCAGCCTATTTTGAAATCAAAGGTTTTGAGTTTGGCGACACACAAACGATAAAGCGGCTTGTAAATGCCACGGCAAAAAGGGAAGGAGAAGGTAAACTTATTGCTCAGGGAAGTAAAAGGCTGTGCGAAGAGTTAAACAGAAAGGAAGTTTCCATGTCTGTAAAGGGGATGGAGTTACCCGCCTACCATCCTGCAAAACTGTCAGGCATGGCACTTGCCTATGGCACATCCAACAGGGGTGGCTGTCATCTGCGTTCTTATATGATCGCTCCGGAGGTGCTGGGTATACCACGTTTAATTGACCCCCGGATAAAGTCGGGTAAGGCGGGGCTTGTAATTTATTACCAGAATTCTCATGCAGTTGCAGATTGTGCAATATTTTGCCGGTTTTTAAGTCTGGCTGTCTCTGATGAGTATTTATCACGGCTTCTGTCTGCCTATACAGGTTTTGATATGAGCACTGTTGACTACCATAAAATTGGTGAAAGGGTATATGTGCTTGAAAGGTTGTTTAACATAAAGATGGGCTTCAATGAAAATCACGATTTATTGCCGGAAAGATTAGCCTTTGATGGCTATGACCAGATGCTGAAAGAGTATTACAACGCAAGAGGCTATGACGAAAAAGGTGTGCCAAAAGCCGAAAAGCTTAAAAGTTTAGGTCTTGATATGGAGTTTTGCAGTGATAGAAGAGTTTAAACGGATAGGCAGGTTAGCATGGGAACAGGGGCTTTTTTCGTCCCATGGCGGTAATATGAGCATAAGAGTGGGAGACAGGATTTTAATCACCAGAAGAGGTTCCATGCTCGGTGCTTTGACTGATAAGGATATAGTGGAAACTTCTCTTTACGGGAATGATGCCTTTGTTACCATTGCATCTACAGAGATTGTGGTGCACAGGGCAATTTACAACGAAACCACCGCACTTGCCATATTCCATGCTCATCCGCCAAATGCGGTTGCACTTTCCTTTTCTTCCGACAGTATTGTGCCGGAAGACTCGGAAGGCTGTTATATTATAAAAAAAGTGCCTGTTGTTGAAGCCAGACTTACCGTGGGGGCAAAGGAGGTTGCACAGCTACTGCCGCAGTATCTGAAGAACTTCAGAATCGTTATGTTAAAGGGTCATGGAAGCTTTGCCACAGGCACATTGCTGGAAGAGGCATTTTCTATAACATCAAGCCTTGAGCATTCGGCACGCATAATGGTAATCATGAAAAATCTGGGACTTTCAGGACAAAAAAAATCCATTTGGTGAGGTGGAGCTTGTTTTATATTACTTTTGCCTTTACTGTGTTAATTTTCTGCTTCATTATCTGGGCTGTCGTTAATATTTACGTGGTTTTTGAACTGTCCCACAAGGCTTCTGTTATTTACGGCAGGCTTGTTGTGCTGTTAAATAAAAGGCAGGAACTGATACACCAGTTTGTGAACAAACTGAGCGTAACTGACGATACACAAAAAGAGGCTGCTCTTGAGATTAAAGAATCACAAAGACTTCTCAATAGTGAGAACGATGTTGCAAAAAAGCTCGTCTATGATCACGAAATGGAAGATAAACTGGCAAAGTTTGAGCATCTCTTTGGTGAAAAGAACAAAAGTTTGATTCAGGAACTTAAGGAAGCCAGAAAAAGCATTGTTGAAGAACTTGAAAGGTATAACAGGGTTGCCTTAAAGCTTGAAAAACTTTACGGGAAAAAAATGGTGGTAACATTAATGAATATCCTGCATATAAAAAGGGTGTCCCATCTGTAGATTTTTTTTGAATTTATTGACAGATATTAAAATATTCTATATCATTTGTTTATGAATAGCAGAAGGTTTGTTTCCTGCATACTTTTGTCAGCACTATTGGCTTTTTTCTTTATCCGCTGTGGCAGTGAAAGGACTGCGGAACACAAAGGAGCCGTTGAGACTGTATCGGTTACAAAATCGGGAAAGCTGGGCACAGATGATACAGCCCTTGACGGCAGTTCAAACAGTCAGAAACACCCTGTTGTTGCCTTTGACCCAGCCAACAAAAGATTTCTGGCTGTCTGGCTTGAAAGCACACCAACAAGCTCGTGGGACATCAAGGGTAAATGGATTTTCCTGCGTTCTCAGGAGTCTGTCAGTCAGAACTACACCTTTCCTGTAAACATCTACGAAGTTCTTGGGTATGACAGTAACGGAAACGCCATAACACCAACTGTTACAGGGCTTAACAGCAGTAGCCTTACCGTCAATGTGGCTATCGGAACAACATTACTCCTTTCTTCAGGTAGTTTTACCATCCAGCCAAATGTTACGGATGATTCAGGAATCCGTAATCCGACTCCTTCCGTTGCCTTTGGTTATAACGATAGCGGGAGTCAGAATTTTATCGTTCTGTGGTCTGACTATAAAAACGATGGCGGAACCACAAATGGTCCCAAAATTATTGGCAAGCTTTACGACAAAAACTGTTCAGAAGTTAAAACGTTTTATGTTGCTGGCACATCCACTGCTTTTTACACCTATTCTTCCGCCATCTACAACCTGACAACAAACGTAAATTCTGAGGGACAGTATGAACCTGCCGTAAGTTTTGATATATATAACAAAAGATTCGTTGTGGCATGGGTTGATAAAAACGGCATTGAAAATAAATACAGACTTGCACCAAAGAGCGGGCTGGTTACAGGATTAACAAATCCCGACACCACAGAAGCCCCTGTCTTTGATAGCAGCACCGGCATCGTTGATGACAGGATGGTTGTCTATCGTTACCTTGACATTGATGGCAATCCCATAAAGGATCCCGATGATATCACCAACAGACGCAGCATAAATCTTTATTCCGACTTAGATGTGGAGAGTAGCGGCATATCCGAAGATATTAAGCTTGCCTTAACCAACATAAAAAGTTATAAGTTTGAAAACTCTCCAAAGCTTGCTACTGATAACAGAGGTAAAATAATGCTGTCGTTCAAAGCCAATCAGGTAACATCAACCGTTTTTTTTAACTATTCAAGTGATAGTTTTCCAAACACCTATATAAACAGAGGACCTTTCGGTGGCACTGCTGTAACGGGTTTTACCATTTCTCCTGCAGATATATTTTTTAGAAACATTAAGAGCAACAAGGATGTGGAAAAGAAGCTTTACAGTACCCAGCTCAGTAATCCCGATAAAGCGGTTGCGGGCACAAATGTGGACAGTTTTAGTGTCACAAATCTTTCCGAAAATAATTTTATTTTAGTGTGGTCGCAGAATGAAGGCGGAGTTAATAAAATAAAGGCTGCAATTGCTAATACGGGCACTTTTTCACTGGGAAGCACGGTTGAGGTGGCTGGGGAAAAGAACAGCTACAACCCGGTGGTTACCATAACGTCAAACGGCGAAGTGTTTGTTGTCTACGAAAGGTATGATAACGAAACCGGAAAAAGGGATATTTATGGAAGGTATTTACTGCAAACACTTGATTCAGATACTGATAATTTCATGGTTTCCACAGGGACTGCCACAAGAAGGTTTCATCCCTCTATAGCCTCAGACAATACAGGGAAAAGTTTCATACTCTTTGAAGACGACAGAATCGGCAAAACTAATATTTTCAGCACCTTATATTCAAGGATAACACCACTGACAAGACCTGCCCTTTATTTAAATTACACCTCTGTTGATTTCGGAACGGTTTACATTAACGACAGCAGAAAGAAGTATTTATCTGTAACAAACCAGGGTAACGGCGACTTAAGCATCACCGACGCCGGAATTTCTTCACCATTTCAGTCATTCAGTTCTGTTCAGACGATAGAGCCGGGTAAAAGCGGAACCGTTGGAATAAAGTTTGCCCCCGCTTATTCAGGCAGGTATGTTTCAACACTAAACCTGTCAACAAACGACCCGGTGAAGCCAGCACTTACTGTCACTGTCAGAGGTGTGGCACAGGCTGGGGTAATAATAAACACCGCCGGTTTTTCAGACAAGACCGATATAAAGAGCGACTACTATTTTAAACTGACAGCCACCACTGTTTCAGAACCCAGTCCTGTATATAAGTGGTCGGTAGTAAAAGGTACCTTGCCTGACGGCATCACCCTTAATGAGGACACGGGTGTCCTGTCTGGTAAGGCTACAAAGACAGGCACCTTTGATTTTGAGATAATGGCAAGAGAACTTAAAACCGGTCTTTCTTCAGAATCGGTCTCCCTTAGAATCACGGTTTATGAGGATATTGCCTATGCTGAAAAAGGCTCCTTTAAATGTTTTATTGCAACGGCAGCCTATGGTTCTTATCTCCATCCTCATGTGGCGGTCCTCCGTAGCTTCAGGGATAATGTGCTTTTGGGAACGTTTAATATAACTCTCTTTGGTAAAAGCGTTACAATAGAAAACATTCCAGGCAAACTTTTTGTTAAGACCTATTACCGTTATTCGCCGCCTTTGGCAGACTTTATAGCAAGAAAGGAAACGGTTAAGTTTATAACAAGACTTTTTCTTACACCTGTTGTGCTGTTTGTTAAATATCTGGAACATTTACTGGTATTCTCTTTTTCTGTCCTGGCTATAAGAACTTTAAGAAAAAAATAACTTGTTTTCCATGATAAACTGTTTGACAGGAGACGCAGTTTTAACTATAATTTTTGCCCATGAAAGAGAAGAAATTTAAAAAGATTCTGATTGCAAACAGGGGAGAGATTGCAACAAGGATTATCAGGGCTTGCAGGGAGCTTAATATACTCTCTGTTGCGATTTATTCTGAGGTTGACAGAAACGCCCTTCATGTAAGAAAGGCAGATAAATCCTATCTTTTAGGTCCCGGTCCCCTTGAAGGCTATCTTAACTACCACAGAATAGTGGATCTGGCAAAGGAAATTCAGGCGGATGCCATTCATCCCGGTTACGGCTTTTTGTCTGAAAATCCTGATTTTGCAAAATACTGTGAAGATAAAGGAGTAACCTTCATAGGACCCAGAAGCGAAGTCATTGCCATGATGGGTAACAAAGTTGCTGCAAGAAATCTTGCTAAAAAGGTGGGCATTCCCATGTTACCCGGCACAGAAGAGGCTTTAAAGGACGAGAACGAGGCTGTCAGGTTTGCCAATGAGATAGGCTATCCTGTAATAATAAAGGCTGCCTTTGGTGGTGGTGGCAGAGGTATGCGTGTTGCGAGAAGCGAGAATGAGGTCAGGAAGTTTGTCAACATTTGCATTTCTGAATCAAAAAAGGCGTTCGGAAAGGCTGATATCTTCATAGAAAAGTTTCTGGAAGAGCCTCATCACATTGAGTTTCAGATACTTGCAGACAATTATGGAAATGTTATTCACCTGGGCGAGAGGGACTGTTCCATCCAGCGTCGTCATCAGAAACTGGTTGAGATTGCACCATCATTAATTCTTGATGAGGCGAAAAGAAAGGAGATGGGTGAAGCGGCTATCGCACTGGCTAAGGCAGTAAACTACACAAACGCCGGAACGGTAGAGTTTCTCGTTGACAAAAATGGTAATTATTATTTTATGGAGATGAACACCCGTGTGCAGGTGGAGCATCCTGTTACAGAGGTAGTAACCGGGATTGATATTATTCAGGAACAGATAAGGATTTCTGAGGGTAAGCCCCTGTCAGTAAAACAGTCTGATGTAAGCCTGAGAGGCTATGCCATAGAGGTCAGAATCTGTGCCGAAGATCCGAAAAACAATTTCATGCCTGACTTTGGCAGGATTACTCAGTATAACTCGCCCGGCGGAATCGGCATCAGATTAGACGGTGCTGTCTATCAGGGTTATAATATTCCGCCTTACTATGATTCAATGATTGTTAAGCTCATTGTAAGTGGCAGAACATGGGATGAAACGGTTTCACGGCTTAGAAGGGCTCTGGACGAGTATCTGATAAGGGGAATAAAAACCACCATACCTTTTTATAAAAAGATTGTTGATGATGAGGACTTCAGAAAAGGTGTCTTTGATACAGAGTTTATAAACAAGAAGCCCCATCTTTCCGACTATCAGGATTATAAAGATCCAATGGACTATGTTGTTGCAATAGCAGGCGCAATAGCCGTCAGGGAAGGAGTTTTGATATGAACAAAAAAAACAAGGTTACATACATAAGACTGGCACCGAAACATTATAAACTTATCCTGCATGGCAATGAGTATGACGTTCGGGTTATTGGTACAGGACACAGGGAAGGCGATGTAAAGCCACTTTTTCTTGAAATTGATGGCAGACTTGAAGAGGTGATGATAGAGATTAAGGAGTACGAAGAGGTGGTTGAGGAACTTGTTATCCCAACTGCAGGGGTAGCCCTTGAGTCTGGCAAAAGACGTAAGGCAGCTTATGAAGGCGATGTAACAACGCCCATTCCGGGCAAGATTATTTCTGTTCTCGTAAAAACAGGTGAAAGGGTAAAGATTGGTCAGCCCGTGCTGATTGTGGAGGCTATGAAAATGGAAAACGAAATTCATGCGACCAGAGATGGTATCGTTAAGGAGATTTATGTTACAGAAGGCGACAATGTAATGCCTGACGAAGCATTGTTGCTCATAGAATAAATGTTTGAAGAAGAAGACAGAGCCTTTTTTTCAAAAGATGAGTTGTTAAATATAATTGAAAAAGAGAGGGCTTACTTTTACAGAGACCTCCCTTTTTTCATAGAAAATCACACACCCTATAAAATAGTTCCTTATATCTACTCAAAAGAGCTTTTAGAGCTTACAGAAAGTAGCTTTAAAATATTAAAAGACAACATAAACCTTTTTTGTGTGCCCTATGAAGAAAAGTCCGGCAAATTTGATTATGCAGTCTATTCAACATCGCTGATAAACGAAGATGCCCGCTTCCTTCAGAAAATTTTTTATTATGATAACCTTCTTGACAAGAGGTGTCTGGAACGCTGGTTTGTCCTTACAGCCAGACTTTTTTCAAGAACATTTAGAGACATTTTTGTAAAGATTGCAAAAGGGTACGGACTAAACAGTCCTGCGCTCTATCTTTTTTTACTTACCCTTATACAGCTTTTCAGAGAAAAGAGAAGGGAGTTATGCTCACTCAATCTGGGAAAGGTTCCGCCTGCAAGAAAAGAGCTATACTTTTCTAATCTTCTGTTCTTTTTTGGCAGATTAATCCTTGAGCTTTTTGCATCGGAATTGAAAGGAGACACATTGCCTGCAAGGTTTAATATAAAACTTTTTAGTCCACTTATTTTGTACGAAAACAGAGGTGTTTTTTTAATAAATCCTTTTAATTACTGGGATATAACAAAACCACTCTTTGAGCTTCTGGAAAGAGCAGGTATTTACAACATGTCGGATATAAGAAACTTGAATATTACTCGTGAGATATACAACGAGGCGGTCTTTACTGTCAGACTAAAAAAACTCAGGGAGACCTTTTACGACTTTATAGCCAGAAACTACACCGAAGACGAATTCATGGAGAAACTCACATCTGCTTATTATACGCCGGCATTTTTCATAAACTTGTTGAAAAATGAAGATGCAAGAGGGGAACTTAACAGGTTAAAAAAGGTGTCCAGACTGTATCAGCTTAAGGAAAAGAAAGATATCCTGCTTTCTTTTTTGGAACAGGTGGACAAAATTGCTGACGGCTCCTTAGTCGAAAAAAATCAGGATGTAGTAAAAAGTGCCATAAACATTTATATCACTCTGAAAAATCATGAGCTTTACGGTAATCATATACACCTCATTCTGAAAGAACTGAGGGATAGAAGAAAAGAAGAGACAGCAGACTTAAAAAAAGAGTATGAGGAGGGAAGGCTTTACTATTTTGCTGCTGATAAAAGCGAAATACTGAAAGAAGCCGAAAAAAGAAACTGTGCAGCCGTTTTCATAGACATAAGGGAGTTTTCCAAAAAGACGTTCCATTTAAAGGAGGAGGCTGTACTGGAGTTGCTTAAGGAAAAGTTTTACATACCGGTCCTACGATATGCAGGCAAGAGAAAGGAATCGGGAGATATTAAACTGGCTAATATCGTTGGCGATGCCATCGTCTTTCTGGGACCTGTTGATGAAATAATAAAACTGTCGTTGCTTGTAAAAAAACATCTGAACGACTACAAGGAGGGGCTGGAACATCTGGTTCAGGATGATGAAAAAAAAGAGTTAATGTCCATAGACATAGGTATTTTTATAGCCTTTGGTACTGTACCGGTTATGACGCAGATTAACTCTGAATTCGGACTTCATCACCTTTTTATAGGAGAGATAATAAACATTGCAAGCAGAGGCTCAAGGCGAGAGAGTGAAGCTATAAAAAGGATAGAATACATGGTGTCTGCTGAGGGCAAAAAAAGAGGAATTATGTTCAAACTACCTTTTGATTTGAACATAGTTGATGGTTATCAGCTGACCATGCCACCAACAGTGGAGTATAAACTGCTTAAACTGGAAGAGTTCAGGGTGAGGGAGGCAATGGAGCAGTTCTTTGAACAGGCTCGGGCAGACATGTTTTTAAAAGACGATGGAGAGGAAAAAATCTGGTCAAAAAGAAAATATATCTACAATGTTGGGATAGGGCTTAGCGAAGAGGCTCTCATGGAGTTTATCAAGCAACAAAAACCATTTTCTGATATAAAAAGGGTGACGGTAAATTACGAAAAATTCTCAGAAGAAATCAAGAAGAAATACTTTTTCAGACGTGACAGATTTGAGTTTGTGTTTGTGAAAAACAAAAACAGTGGCGAAAAGTTCATTTTCAGGCGGGAAGGTGTGATCACCTTCAAAGGTATTTATAAAGAAATTGTTGTGTGGGAACTTCTTACTGAACATCAGGAAATATACCCTGAAGTCCTGTCTTTAATAGGAAATGTTTGACTTTTTTGGTCATTTGCACTAACCTATCATACATGCCTTTTGAAAGACTGCTTAAAGAGATTGTTGAAAAAATTGATGCAAAGGGGGCTATTTTACTTGACTGGGAAGGTGAGGGTGTTGTCCATTACGGTAAAATTGACGAGTATGATCTAAAGGTGATTGGTGCCTATCAGGTGATTATCTTAAATCATCTGAAGGATGTGCATAAAGATAGAGAGGTAATTTTTTTTCAGATGAAATTCTCCGGAATGGTTGCCCAGTTCATGCCGGTAAATAAAGATTATTATGTGTTGCTTTTGTTTGAAAATAAAGAGATTGCCCCTAAGGCACTTCACAATCTTATAGATGTGGTGCAGACTTTTTCAAAAGAGATAGCATGAACTTTTTAAAGAAGATTGGGGAAAAACTTTCAAAGACTCACGAAAAGCTGATTTCAGGGATAAACCAGATATTTGGCAGGGGTGTCCTTGATGATGAGGCATGGGATGAACTGGAGATGCTTCTTCTCACTGCCGATGTTGGTGTTAAAACCACCACTGAGCTTATATCAAGGCTGAAGAAAAAGGGTGTTTCTACTGCAGAAGAACTGAAAGGCGCGATAATAGACGAACTGGTGACGCTTCTTTCTCCCTTTTCTGCAGAACTTACAGTCTCCTCTCGGAAGCCTTACACCATTATGGTTATCGGGGTAAACGGTGTTGGAAAGACAACAACCATTGCAAAGCTTGCAAACTACTTTATAAAGGACGGCAAAAAGGTTATCCTCGGTGCCTGTGACACTTTCAGGGCTGCTGCCGCAGAGCAGCTTGAGATATGGGCAAAGCGTGCCGGTGTAGATATAGTGAAACAGGCAGAGGGGGCAGATCCTGCTGCTGTGGCATATGACAGTTTAAAGTCTGCCATATCCAGAAATTATGATGTGTTGATAATAGATACGGCAGGGAGGCTTCACACAAAGTCAAACCTGATGGAAGAGCTGAAAAAGATTAAGAGAGTTCTCAAAAAAGAATCCGATATTTATCCTCAGGAGACACTTCTTGTGCTGGATGCAACGGTCGGGCAGAATGCAGTCAGTCAGGTAAAAACCTTCAAAGAAGCTGTTGACATAACAGGCATAGTAATGACAAAATTAGACGGAACAGCAAAGGGCGGTATTCTTATAAACGTTATTCGTGAATTTGGAATACCTGTTAAATTTGTGGGACTTGGTGAAGGCATAGATGATCTGGAACCATTTGACGCAAAGTCTTACGCAGAAGGGATTTTTAAATGAACATAATTCTGCCTAACGGTAGCGGAGGCTCTTTTCCCAACGAACTGAAAGAGAGCCAGTATGTCATAGATGCGATTAAGGTTGGTGATACGTGGCGTATCTTCAGAGTCCTTGCCGAAATGGTGGAAGGCTTTGAGAAGCTGAGTAATATTGTTCCCGCTGTTACGGTTTTTGGTTCAGCAAGGGCAAAACCAAATAACAAATACTATAGAATGGCAAGGGAGATTACAGGAACTCTTGCAGAATACGGGATTTCAACCCTTACAGGTGGTGGACCCGGCATAATGGAGGCGGCAAACAGGGGTGCCTTTGAAAAGGGTGGAAAGTCTGTGGGTTGTAACATTGAGTTGCCGCTGGAGCAAAAGCCAAACAAATACTGTAAGACGGTGGTAAGTTTTCACTACTTTTTTATAAGAAAGGTGATGCTGGTCAAGTACTCATCAGGATTTCTGATTTTTCCCGGTGGTTATGGCACAATGGACGAACTGATGGAGGCATTAACATTAATCCAGACAAAAAAAATCAAACCCTTTCCGCTGATATTGATCGGTAGCGAGTACTGGGGCGGTATGGTTGACTGGATAAGAAAACAAACACTGAAAAGAAAACTTATAAATAAAGAAGACATGGACCTTATTGAGATGCTTGACACGAAGGAAGAAGTGGTTTCCAGAATTTTAAGATTTTTAAAATTAAAATAGAGAAAGGGGTTGTAAAATGAAAGAGTTTAATGTTGCAATAGCTGGGGCAACAGGAGCGGTGGGAGAGGTGATGATTGAAACTCTTGAACAGCGGAACTTTCCCGTGAAAAATCTTAAACTGCTTGCCTCAGAAAGAAGTGTTGGTAAAAAACTGAAATTTAAAGGCGAAGAGATTCCTGTTGAAAAACTGGACAAAGATTCTTTTAAAAGCATAGACATTGCCCTTTTTTCTGCAGGTGGCGACAGAAGCAAAGAGTTTGCTCCCTATGCAGCAGATGCGGGGGCGGTTGTCATTGATAACAGTTCCTGTTTCAGAATGGATCCTGATGTGCCCCTTGTTGTGCCTGAGGTAAATCCTTACGACATAGCACTATACAAAAAGAAAAACATCATTGCCAATCCCAACTGCACCACCATCATCATGGTTGTTCCTTTAAAACCACTCCATGACTATGGAAAGATAAAAAGAATAGTCGTATCAAGTTATCAGGCGGTTTCAGGTGCTGGTGCAAAGGCTATGGAAGAACTGGACAGACAGGTGCGTGAATATGTTGCCGGTAAGGAGATAACCGTTAATGCACTTGCCTATCAGATTGCTTTCAATCTGATTCCGCACATTGATGTTTTTACTGACAACTTTTACACAAAAGAAGAGATGAAAATGGTGAACGAAACAAGGAAGATAATGGGTGACAACTCCATAAACGTGACCGCAACAACAGTGAGGGTTCCTGTCTTCAGAAGCCATTCCGAGTCGGTGAATATCGAGACGGAAAAAAAGATTACGAGAGAAAAGGCTATTGAATTATTGAGCAATGCCAAAGGTGTAACTGTGATAGACGACCCGGCAAACAAAAAATACCCCATGCCGCTTTTCGTTGCAGGCACTGACGACTGTTATGTCGGAAGGATAAGAGAGGATATTTCTACCGAAAAAGGACTTTCCTTATGGATAGTGGGTGACCAGTTAAGAAAGGGTGCGGCTTTGAATGCTGTTCAGATAGCTGAGGTTCTTATAGAGAAGTACCTGTAAAATATAGGGGGGATTATGGCAGAGTCACCTTTAAAAACCATACTTTCTCTTGGAAGGGCATTCTGGGATGCACAGATACTGCTTACCGCTGTTAACCTGAAATTGTTTGACTGTCTTAATAAATATGTTAACGCAAAAGAGGTTGCCAAAGCCTGTAAAATAAAAGAAAGACCTGCAAGGATGCTTCTTGATGCACTGGCTTCCTTAAAGATTCTCAACAAAAAAGCTGATAAATACTTGCTTTCGTCAGATTATGCCCCATTTTTAGTTGCTTCTTCCGAAAAAAATGTGATCTCTATTCTCAATCACTACTACTTTATGTATGAGGACTGGGGGAGACTTAAAGAAGCAGTTAGAAGCAACAAGCCCGTTGAGAGAAAAAACAGAAGTAGTGAAGAGTTTCGTGAGTTCATCAGAGGGATGGATAATCTTACCAAGTTTTTCCGTGACAGAGTGGTAAATGCGATAGACGTCAATGGTGTAAAAAAGTTTCTTGACATAGGTTCTGGTCCAGCCACATACATGAGGGAGATTTTGAAAAAGAACAATGATATTCATGGTTACATATTAGACCTTCCTGAAGCCACTGAGGTGGCTAAGGAGTTTCTGAAGCAGGAAGGGCTGCTTAAAAGGGTTAAATTTATCAAAGGTGATCTGGAGTCCACAGATTTTGGCAAAGGTTATGATGTCATACTTATTTCGCAGGTGCTGCATTCCTTAAGTCCAAAAGCGGTTACAATAGCCTTTGAAAAGGCTTACAGTGCTCTCAATAAAGGTGGCAGGTTGTATGTTCATGAATTTTATATGAATGAGGACAGAACCTTCCCACCGGAAAATGTGATTTTTTGTCTCAATATGCTTTTGCATTCCGATGGCGGGGACAATTTTACCGCCAGTGAGCTTAAAAATCTTTATAAAAAGACCGGATTTAAAAATATAAAGGTGACAAGGTTTAAAAAGCCCTATACGGTAATGTTTGTGGGAGAGAAGGTTTAGCGGCTATATTTTGCCAGAAAAGGGACTCCTTCAGTGAAGACTGTTTCGTTTTCAAAAACACCTTCGTTAGCGACAAAACTGTCTTTATAGTAATATCCTTTTACCTCTCTTTTTTCCACAATTCCTTCCCCTTTGTCAATAAAAACAAAAAAGTGGTTTCCATCCTCAAGCACAGACTGTTTTTTCAGCAAAAAAACATTGCTTAGGGTTTGAACCGTTTTTACAGAAATTTTGCCGGAAGTTGTGTCGGTAAAAGGCAACTCTGCAGTTAGTTTTATTTTCACAAAAGTGCCAAAAACGTTTTTTTCAATGACATTTGCAGGTAGTTCTGTGTCGTTTCCCAGGTTTACAAAAAAGTTTGTGTCCTCAGTAACGTCTGCGGCAGCCAGCGTTCCTTCCAGCGTCAGAGTTGTGCCTCTCTGAATTACCGCAATTTTTTGAGGCTGAAAATCTGTTTGTTCTTTAACCAGTATCTCGGTTACAAAACCGTCAACAGGTGAGACAATCCTTAAGATTGATATTGGTGTTTGCGTATCTGGTGAAATGCCGGCATCCTTAATTTTATTTGCAAGGGTTGCATCTTGTGTTTTTTTGTATTCAGCCAGAACATTGTTGAGTTCATCAGAACTCATCTCCACCAGAACAGTCCCTTTCACAACCCTGTCACCTTTTTTTACAAAAATTTTATGAACGTAAAAAGAAAAGGGGAAGAAAAGGTTGAGAAACTGTTGGCTGTAATTGGTTGCAAAATTATAGTTTTTCACAACCGAAACATCAGTTGTGAAAAGTTTTTCTCTTTCAAAGCGCGAAACCTCTCGTAACCCTGACAGATTGAAAATGTTTTCAGAAACCGTCCTTTGGGGCTTATCGGGTTGAACATCTTCTGGCAATCTGTTTTTGCAACCAAACAGGACAAGTAAAATTAAACAAAAAAATACAGCTTTCCGCACAAGGTTAATATAAAACAATCAGAAATGAACATTCAAGAAAAATCAGGTTAACTGACCATTAGGCCATAAGTTTGAAGGTGGCTCTTTTCCTTGCTCTTTTATTTTGTACCTTGCACACTGTGTGTAATCATCCTTACAGTAAAGCATAATCAATGCCTCTGCACACTTCTCATTACCGAATGCTGACAGAAACTTACATTTTTCAAGATTTGGACAGGGCATATCACCACCTCCGGCTTATAAATTACAACTTTTTAATATTATGGATTATTTGAAAAAATTAATCAATAAAAAAATTCTGTCTCCAGCTAAGTATAAAAAAATTGACTTTTGAGTTTTTTTAAGGTAACATCAATGCCTATGGAAAAAATTGTTAATGTTTTCAATAATATCAAAAAAGGCTTGAAAAATTTTTGGATAAGACACAAAAATGACTGGAAAAAGCCGAAGTTTTTTACGCTTCTTATACTTCCCCACGATGGTGCAAATGTAAAAAAGTTAAACCTTTCGTCCAACTTTTTCAAGACCTTTATCATTGTTTCGATAATTTTCTGGCTTTCATCCCTTTTTATGTTTTTTAGCTACTTTAGTTTGAAAAATAAGGTAACAAGACTTTCGGAAGTTGAAAAGATTAATTTGAAGCAAAAGATGGAATTGGAAAATCTTAACTCAAAGATTCAGTTTCTTGAGACTCAGCTTGCCCGCCTTCAGAATACAGATTTAAAAATCAGGGAGATGGTTAACCTTGAGGTAAAAGGCAGTGGAATCAACTTTGCTGGCGGCAGTAAACCTCTGGAAGGCGATAATTTGCCGGACAAATTAATTGAAAGGGCAGAAGCCCTTGAAAAGGAAATTAAGTTAAGGGAGAAGAGTTTAAGTGAACTTGCCGAATATCTGGAAGACAGAAAGTCACTTTTTATGGCTACACCATCTATCTGGCCTGCGAGAGGCTTTATAACCTCTGAGTTTGGCTGGAGAAGAGATCCTTTGACAGGTGCTAATGAATACCATGAAGGGATAGATATTGCTGGTGCTTACGGTGGGCAGGTAAGAGCCACAGCAGAAGGGGTTGTGATTGAGTCTGGAAATGATGCTGGCTATGGAAAGGTGGTGGTTATTGACCATGGTTATGGTATAGTTACCAGATATGCACACCTGTCTCGTAGCTTTGTAGTAGTCGGACAAAAGGTAAAAAAAGGCAGCGTCATAGGTGCTATCGGAAACTCCGGTAAAAGCACAGGACCACATGTTCATTATGAAGTGCGCATAGATGGTGTGCCCGTTAACCCTGTCAAATATCTTTTTGGTTGATACATTAACCAACAACTTCACTGTAAGCAAAACCTTGCATCTTTAAGAGGATTACACCATGTTTGATCTGATACTAAAAAAGATTATGGGGACGAAAAACGAAAGGGAGTTAAAAACTCTACGTCCTCTTGTAGAAAAGATAAACAGTCTTGAACCATCAGTTTCAAGCCTTTCTGATGAACAATTAAAAAACAAAACCGCTGAGTTTAAAGAAAGACTTTCACGGGGAGAAAGTCTTGATCAGCTTCTGCCTGAAGCCTTTGCGGTTGTGAGAGAAGCGTCAAAACGCATATTAAATATGCGGCATTTTGACTGTCAGTTGATAGGTGGCATAGTTCTTCATCAAGGCAAAATAGCAGAAATGAAAACAGGAGAGGGGAAAACGCTTGTTGCGACGCTCCCTGCCTATCTAAACGCACTTACCGGAAAAGGGGTTCATGTTGTTACGGTCAACGACTATCTGGCAAGAAGAGACAGCGAATGGATGGGAAAACTTTATCGTTTTCTTGGCTTAACGGTAGGCTGTATAGTTCATGACCTTGATGATGAGGAACGCAAAGAGGCTTACAATGCAGACATAACCTATGGCACAAACAACGAATTTGGTTTTGACTACCTTCGTGACAACATGAAGTTTTCCATAAAAGACTATGTGCAGAGAGAGTTCAACTACGCCATTGTGGATGAGGTTGACAGCATTTTGATAGATGAGGCAAGGACTCCCCTCATCATATCCGGTCCTTCAGAAGACTCAACCGATTTATACTATCAGGTTGACAGGATAATTCCCTATCTTAAAAAAGACAAGGATTTTACCATTGACGAAAAGGCAAAAACGGTAACACTTACAGAAGAAGGTATCACAAAGGTGGAAAATCTGCTTAATGTGGAAAACCTTTACGACCCGAGGCACATGGAGATACTTCATCATGTAAATCAGGCCTTAAGGGCTCATCACATGTTCAAACGTGATGTGGACTATGTTGTTAAAGATGGCGAAGTGATAATTGTTGACGAATTTACAGGCAGGCTTATGCCCGGAAGAAGATGGAGTGACGGACTTCATCAGGCTGTTGAGGCAAAAGAAAAGGTTAAGATTGAAAAAGAGAATCAGACACTTGCCACAATCACCTTTCAGAACTTTTTCAGAATGTATAATAAGCTTGCCGGTATGACCGGTACAGCCGAAACCGAAGCAGCCGAGTTTAAAAAGATTTACAATCTTGATGTGGTTGTTATACCTACAAACAAACCCATGATAAGGATTGACCATCCCGATGTAATCTACAAGACAGAAAAGGAGAAGTTTAAGGCTGTCGTTTCCGAGATAAAAAGGCTCTATGAGATAGGGGCACCTGTCCTTGTGGGCACATCGTCCATAGAAAAGAACGAAAAGATATCCATGTTGCTGAAAAGGGAGGGCATACCTCATCAGGTTTTAAACGCAAAACACCACGAGAGGGAAGCAGAAATAATTGCACAGGCAGGAAGACCCAAGGCGGTTACAGTTGCCACCAATATGGCTGGCCGTGGTGTAGACATCATACTCGGCGGAAACCCTGAACTTCTGGCAAAGGGCAGATACACCGACTTAATGACAGAAGAAGAGCGTAAAGAGATTTTTGAAGAAATAAAAAAACAGTGTGAAGAAGATAGAAAAAAGGTGCTTTCTGTAGGTGGACTTCACATACTTGGAACAGAAAGACACGAAAGCCGCCGTATAGACAACCAGTTGCGAGGCAGATCGGGAAGACAGGGTGACCCCGGAAGCTCAAGGTTTTACCTTTCTCTTGAAGACGACCTTATGAGAATCTTTGGATCAGAGAGAATCTCCATGGTTATGGACAAGCTCGGCATTGAAGAAGGCGAGGCAATAGAGCACAAAATGGTCTCAAAGGCTATTGAAAATGCACAGAAACGGGTTGAGGCACACAACTTTGAAATACGAAAACATCTTCTTGAATACGATGACGTGATGAACAAGCAAAGGGAGTACGTCTACGGTTTCAGAAAACAGATACTAAAAAACGAAAACATATCTGAGGCAACCAGGGACATCATTTACGAAGTTATAGATTTTCTCTTTGATGAAGTTTTGATGCCCGAAAAAAAGAAAGAATGGAACATAAACGGTTTTGTAGATGCCCTTTATTCCATTTTTGATATAAAAATCACTTCTGACGAGGTTGACAAACACTTTCCTTCAGACGAAAGCCTCTATGAAGCGGTTGAAAAACTTGTTTTTGATAAGCTCAAGCAGAAACAGGATGAGTATGGTTCAGAAACTATGGAAGAACTGGAAAAGTATTTTATCCTCACATCCCTTGACAGTCACTGGAAAGAACATCTTCTTGCCATAGACCACTTGAAGGAGGGCATCGGTCTCAGGGGGTATGCCCAGAAAGACCCACTTGTGGAGTACAAAAAAGAAGCTCATGCCCTTTTTATGGAGATGCTTCTTAATTTCCGAAGAGACACGGTGACAAAGCTTTTCAATGTTCAACTGGTAAAAAAGGAAGAAATCCCGGATATTGAGGAAGAAAATAAAAAGATAAAAGGGCTTGTTTTTGGCGGTGGTAACCAGTCACGTGAACCTGTAAAGAAAAAGTCAAAGGTTGGGCGAAACGACCCCTGTCCCTGTGGCAGTGGCAAGAAATACAAGAAGTGCTGTGGGGCAAAGGAATAGGATATGAAGGTCAGGGGGTTCAAATTTGCAGGCACAGCCTGCGGTGTGAAAAAAAATGGTAAAAAGGATTTAGCCCTTGCCCTGTCTGAAAAACCATGTAACGCATGTGGAGTTTTTACAAAAAACCTTGTCAAGGCACCATCCGTTGTTCTAACCAAAACCAGAATATCAAAAAACAAAATACAGGCACTTCTTGTGGTTAGCGGCAACGCAAGCGTATGTGTAAAAGGTGCTGATGATGATGCGGTTGCGGTAACAAGAGCCATTTCAAAGCAACTTAAGATTAATGAGAATACGGTTGCTCTTGCAACTACCGGGGTGATAGGCGTAAAGCTGCCGGTTGAGAAAGTGTTAGAGGGCATAAAAAAAATAACATCCGTTCTGACCGAAGATTACAGAGACTTTTCCGAAGCAATAAGGACCACAGATGCCTTTGAAAAGGTGGCATTCAGGTCATTTGAACAGAAAGGTAATGTTATAAACATACTCGGGATAGGAAAAGGTGCAGGCATGATCGCTCCAAACATGGCGACCATGCTAATGTTTATTTTTACCGACGCAGCCATTGAAAAGACCGCCTTGAAAAAGGCATTTTTAAATGCCGTAGATAAAAGCTTCAACAGTATAAGTGTTGACGGAGACACATCCACAAACGATATGGTGCTTATTTTTGCCAACGGAATGGCTGAAAACGAAGAGATAAAATCAAAAACTGCTGAATATAACGAATTTGCAGAAAATCTGAAAGAGGTGTGTCTTGAGCTGGCAAAGCTTGTTGTTAAAGACGGCGAAGGTGCTACAAAACTGATTGAAATAGAAGTGAAAGGGGCAAAAACAGAAAAGGAAGCAAAAACCGTTGCAAAGACTGTAGCAAACTCTCTACTTGTAAAAACCGCTTTTTACGGTGGAGATCCAAACTGGGGAAGAATTATGGCGGCAATAGGCAGAGCCTATGTAAACTGCGATGTCAACAAGATAGACATTCTGATACAGGGCTACCAGGTGGTGACAAAAGGCTATGAAGATCCTAACTTCAAAGAAGAGAGATTGGCAGAACTGCTAAAAGCAAAAAACATTTCGCTTCAGATAAATCTGAATACTGGTAAAGCAAAAACCAAATTCTACACCTCAGACCTTACCCACGACTACGTAACCCTAAACTCCGCTTACAGAACATAATCAATCTGATAACACATTTGACATTTTGTCAACGTTTGTTATATTGCCCGTTAGGATATGGCAAAAAAGTTAGCCTATGAACGGTACTTTTGGTTTCATTCACAGCTGAAAGCTGAACGATATCCAAACGCCGGCAAACTTGCCAGAAAATTTGAAATATCAGTTAAACAGGCTCAAAGAGATATTGAATTCATGCGGGACAGGCTATCTGCACCGATTGCTTATCACACTGCAAAAAAAGGCTATTTTTATGAAAACAATGGTTTTGAACTTCCTGCTGTTTGGGTTGATG
>FWPU01004595.1_pt1 | contig 31830 bp, 33 predicted proteins | sample 2228361 | NCBI WGS metagenome assembly FWPU01 (sample SAMEA103939777, study PRJEB20133) | metagenome
CGTGCCCCCGCGCCCCCTGCCCCCGCGCGAGCGCCGGCCCGGGACGGCCCCGGCGGTGCCCCCCCCGACGAGGTCGACCTCCTGATCGACGAGATCGCCGCGCTCGACCTGGCCCACGAGCGCGGGCTCCTCGCGCCCGACGCCCACCGCAGGCTGCGGGCCGCGGCCAAGGCCCGGCTGCTGCGGCTGCGGACCGAGCGGGCCGGGGCGGGGAGCGAGCGGGAGGAGGGATCGAGGTGCTCGTGACCCGGGAGGCGGACTACGCGATCCGCTGCGTCTTCGAGGTCGCGCGGCACGGGCGGATCAGCGCGGCGCGGGTGGCCGCGCTGCAGGGGATCTCCCCCACGTTCCTCGGCAAGATCGTCCGCACCCTGGCGAAGGCCGGGATCCTCGCCACCAGGCGGGGCGTGGGCGGCGGCATCGCGCTCGCCCTGCCGGCGGGCTCCATCACGGTCCTGCAGGTGATCGAGGCCCTGGAGGGGCCGCTGGTGCTGAACGAGTGCCTAACCGACCCCCCGCGCTGCGACCTGATCGAGACCTGCCCCGCCTACCCGGTCCTGGTCCGCGCCCAGGAGGCCCTCCGCGAGCTGCTCTCGGTGAGCTTCGACCGGCTCCTGGAGGCCGCCGGGGCCGCGACGTCGGATGGGCCCTCCGCCATCCCGCTCCTCGGGGCCTGGTGCCTCCACGGCCGGGAAGGGGGGGAGGGGGCGTGAAGCTCCTCGCGCTGGTGCTCTCGCACCGCACGCTCCCGATCGAGGAGCTCGAACGGGTGGCCGTGCCCGAGGCGGTCATCCCCGGGGCGCTGCCCTGCCTCCTGCGGGCGCCGGACGTCCGCGAGGCGGTGATCCTCTCCACCTGCAACCGGACCGAGGTCTACGCCTGGGTCGACGACCCGGGGGCCGCGGCCCGGGAGATCCGCCTGTTCCTGGAGGGGCTGACGCGCCTCCCGCCGGGCTGGACGGAGCGGCGGGGGCGGACGCTCGAGGGCGAGGAGGTCATCCGGCACCTCTTCGAGGTGGCCGCCGGCCTGGACTCGATGGCCCGCGGCGAGGCCGAGATCCAGGGGCAGGTCCGGGCGGCGTACCGCATCGCGGCCGAGGCGGGCGCGGTCGGCCCCCACCTCCACGGCCTGTTCCGGTGGGCGCTCGAGGCCGGGAGGCGGGCCCGGGCCGCCACCGGCCTCTCGCGGGAGCGCGAGGGCATCCCCCGGGCCGCCGTCCGGGCCCTGGAGGCCGTGCTCGGCGGCCTGGCCGGGCGCGAGGTGGCGGTGGTCGGCAACGGTCGGATCGCAGCAGGATCGGTCCGCGCCCTGGCCCGCGCCGGCGCCCGCCCCCGGGTCGTCGCACGCCGGATCGAGGCGGCCCGCGAGCTCGCGGAGCGCTTCGGGGGCACGGGCCTCCCCCTGGCGGAGCTGGTGGCGGCGATGGCCGCGGCGGACGCCGTCGTCTTCGCCACCGCGGCCCCCGCGCCGCTCGCCGGTCCCGAGGAGATCGCCCGCGCCCTCGCCGGCAGGGACGGGCCGCTCGTGGTCGTGGACCTGGGCGTGCCGCGGAACGTCGATCCGGCGGTCCTCGCGCTCCCCGGGCCACTCGTCCTCTACGACCTGGACCGGCTGGACCGGGAGGGGTTCACCGCGCCCGCCGGCCGGGAGGCCCAGCTCGCGGCGGCGGCCGAGATCGTGCTGATCGAGGCGGAACGCTGCGTCGCCTGGTTCCGCTCCCGGCCCGCCGACCGGGTCGTCGCGGCGATCCAGGCCCGCGCGGCGAGGATCGCGCGGGCCGAGGCCGAGGACGCCCTCCGGCGGATCCCGGGGCTCGACGAACGGCAGCGCGAGGCGATCGCCCGCGCGATCCACCGGAGCGTCCGGAAGGTCGTCCACCTCCCCACGGTCCGGGCCAAGGAGGCGTGCGCCCGCGGCGACGACGCGCTGGTGGAGGCGGCGCGGTGGCTCTTCGGCCTGGACGGGGAGCCCCTGGAGCCGGCCCGCGGCACGCACCGCGCGGAGGAGGTCGGGTGAGCGTGTTCCGGCGGCGGAGGGACCCCGAGCGTCGCGGCGGCTGGCTCCGGGAGAGCCTGCGGCAGACCCGGGAGGCCCTGGCCCCGGTGGGGGGACGGCGGGTGGTGGCGGCGGGGGCCGTCGTGATGGGGCTCTCCGCGGCGGGCGTCCTGCTGTTCGCCGGCGCGAGCTTCTGGTGGACCTCGCAGCCCTCGTTCTGCGCCCGCTGCCACGTGATGACGCCCTACGTGGAGAAGTGGGAGGCGTCGCCGCACCGCGAGGTGAACTGCGAGCGCTGCCACCTCCCACCGGGGTTCTTCGGGTTCATCGGCGGGAAGGTCGCCGGGCTCCAGGTGGTGATGAACTACATCCGCGGCGCCTACGAGGACTGGTCGTTCAACGCCGCGGTCCCCAACGCCGCCTGCCTCCAGTGCCACGAGGAGATCCTCGCGGGGAACGTCCACGACCCCCGGACCGGGATCACCGTGAGCCACCGGAACATCGTGGAGCTCGGCGGCAAGTGCCTGAACTGCCACTCGACGGTGGCCCACGGCGAGGCCGTGCCCCTCGGCTCCGCCACCCATCCCACGATGGCCGCCTGCCTCCGCTGCCACAACGACCGCACCGCGCCGCTCGAGTGCAGCCTCTGCCACACGGGCCGCCGGGGGCCGCCGGACGGGGATGGAGGAGGGAACGGGATCGGATGAACGCTCCAGGAGGTCGTCGAGGATGATCGGGTTCAGGAGGAAGCCGCAGCAGCTCACGCTCCCCGGGGTCCAGGTCCGCCGGGCGGGACGGCCGCGGGTCGCGGGACCCCGCCTCGGCCCCATCGCCCGGCTCCGGCGGAGCCTGGTCGCCGCCCCCGTGACCAGGCGGCGGTTCCTGGCGGGGACGCTCGGGTGGATCACCGCGGCGATCGCCGCCGCCCTCGGGATCCCGGCGGCGGCGGCGTGGATCTCGCCCGCCCTCCGGCCCCAGCAGGAGGGCTGGTACCCGATCGGGAGGATCCGAGAGCCCGAGCCCGGGGAGCCCGACCTGAGCGTGGTGGGCGAGCCGATCGAGACCCAGTTCACGATGCTGGTCCAGGACGCCTACCTCGCCGCCCAGCCGCAGGAGGTGGCGGTCTGGGTGATCAACCACGGGGGCGGGGAGTTCACGATCTTCGACGACCGCTGCACCCACCTCGGGTGCCCCTACGGCTACGACCCCAAGGCCCGCCGGTTCAACTGCCCCTGCCACGACGGCGTGTTCGACCTCGAGGGCCGGGTCCTGGCCGGCCCGCCGCCCCGGCCCCTCGACCGCTACGAGTACAAGGTCGAGAACGGCGTGCTGTACGCGGGGGACCTGTACCGGGTCAACGACAGGCTGCAGCGGATCACGCAGTAGGAGGTGGCGGCATGTTCGCGCGGAGCGTCGCCTGGCTGGAGGAACGGCTCGGCCTCCGACCCCTCGCCCACCGGGTCGCGGAGCACCCGGTCCCCCGGCACATCACCTGGCTCCACTGCCTCGGCGGCCTCGCGTTCTTCACGTTCATCGTCCAGGTCGTGACCGGCATCATCCTGGCCTTCTTCTACGTCCCGAGCCCCGACCACGCCCACGCGAGCGTGCTGTGGTTCCAGACCTCGGTCCCGTTCGGGAGGGTCATCCGGAACCTCCACCGGGTCGGGGCCTCGGCGATGGTGGTCCTCGTGTTCCTCCACATGCTGCGGGTCTTCGTGCACGGGGCCTACCGCAAGCCGCGGGAGCTCAACTGGGTGGTGGGCGTGGGCCTGCTCCTGCTCACGCTGGCGTTCGGGTTCACCGGCTACCTGCTCCCGTGGGACCAGAAGGCGTACTGGGCCACGAACGTGGGGCTGAACATCGTGGCCACGGTCCCGGTCGTCGGGCCGGCGATCGCGAACCTCCTCCGGGGCGGACCCGCGCTCGGGGCCCTCACGTTGCTCCGGTTCTACGCGCTCCACGTGTTCGTGCTCCCGATCCTGCTCGCCGTGGGGATGCTGCTGCACTTCGCGATCGTGCGGAAGCAGGGCATCGCCCGGCCGCTCTGAGGAGGCCGCGATGGGCGCGGGACAGGCCGTGCTGGGGGAGCCGGAGGAGGAGCGGACCGTCCCGTTCTTCCCGGACTTCGCCCTGCGGGAGGCGATCGTCGCCCTCCTCTACCTCGCGGTCCTGCTGGTGATCGCCTCGCTCACCGACGCCCCGCTGGAGGAGGTCGCCGACCCCACCGCGGCCGGGTACATCCCGAGGCCGGAGTGGTACTTCCTGTGGCTGTTCCAGACCCTCAAGTACTTCAAGGGCCCGTACGAGGTCGTCGGGACCTTCGTCCTCCCGACCCTCGCCATCGGGATCCTCCTCGCCGCCCCGTTCCTGGACCGGCGGGAGCCGCGGGCCCGGCCGCTGCTGCCCCGGACCCGGCCGGTGCGGCTGTGGCCGAGGGTCGTGGGCGCCGGCGCCCTGGCCACGATCACCCTCCTCACCCTCGCCGCGGTCACCAGCCCGACCCCGGTGCTCCAGGCCGGGCCCCGGCTGAGCGAGGCGGAGGCGGCGGGGAAGGCCCTCTTCGAGAAGATGGGCTGCCCGTCCTGCCATGCGATCGGCGGCGAGGGCGGGACCCGGGGCCCCGACCTCACGAGCTTCGGCGTCAAGCCCGATGCCCGCGACCGCGTGCTCCTCCACTTCCGGGTGGGACGGGTCCCCGGCAGCCTCATGCCGGGCTACGAGCTGTCCGACGCCGAGCTCTCGTCGCTCGCGGCCTACCTCCTCTCGCTGAAGGGGGGACGGGGATGACGACGGAGCGGCCCGGCCGACGGATCCCCCTGTTCGTGAAAGTGGCGGTCCCCGCCGTCGCCCTGGGGGTCGCCCTCCTCCTCGTGGGGTTGGCCTGGAGGGCGGGCCGCGCCGGCCGAGCGGGCCCGGCCGACCGGGCCCAGACAGTCGTCCCCCTCGAGGAGGCCGACCCCTTCCTGGGCTGCCCGGACTGCCACGGGGACCTGGACAAGGTGTTCGAGCGGGGCGGGCGCCCGCTCCTCCGCTACACCCACGAGGAGCACTTCGCGACGGGGGTCTCGGACTGCTCGGTCTGCCACCCCGCCGACACCCACGAGCCCGACCGGATCAACCGACCCACGATGGGCCGCTGCTTCACGTGCCACGGGATCACCCGGGTCGCCATCGCGCCGGGCGAGTGCTCGACGTGCCACCCCCCGGGCATCCCCGACCGGCCTCCCACCCACCTCGCGGCCGGGTGGGTCCCCCGCGGCCACGCGGAGGAGGCGTCGGTGAACAGGTTCGAGTGCATGACCTGCCACCGCCCGAGCACCTGCCGCTCCTGCCACGGCCTCGAGATGCCGCACCCGGAGGGCTGGGACACCGCGCCGCACGTCGCGGCGTTCTTCGAGGGCCCCGCGGTCTGCGAGCGGTGCCACGCGCGGGCCCCGGACCGGGTCGACGACTGCGACCGCTGCCACCACCCGCAGGGGCCCGAGGGCGTCCCGTGGCGCCGCGCGCACCCCCGGGTGGTCCGGGAGGAGGGGGCGTTCACCTGCTTCGACTGCCACAGCGAGGTCACGTGCTCCACGTGCCACGTCCGCGGGCGGGAGGACTTCAGCGCCGACCGGGACGTGGTCGCCGCCGGCACGGCCTCCCCGAGCCCCCCCGGCGGATGAGGGAGGAGGACCGATGAGGACCGAGGGAACCACCGCCCGACCGGGGATCGGACCGGTCATGAGGATCAAGGTCGAGCTGTGGATGGCGCTCCTGTTCGCGACGCTCGCGTTCGGCGCCGGCGTCGTCGTGCGGAGCCTCGCCGAACCGCCCGCCGCGCCGGCCCCCGCGGTCGCCCCGGCGGGCCCCGCGTTCGGGTTCCCCGCGGCGCCGCCGCTCACCGAGGAGCAGCTCCAGCAGGGGCTGCCGCCCGGCCACCCCGACGTCGGCGGGGTCGGTGGATCCGCGCCGGAGGGGTCGGCGGGCGCTCCGCCGGCATCGCCCTGAGGAGGGCGGGGTGGGCGCGCGGCCCGGACGCCGGGGGCTCCTGGGGCGGACGCTCGTCCTGGCCGGCGTGCTGCTCGGCGCGGGCGTGCTGCTCGTCGGGTGGAACCGGGCCGCCTCCTCGCCCCGCCTGTGCGGGTCGTGCCACGCGATGGACGACGCCGCCCTCGCGGCCGCCCGCTCGGTGCACGCCGACGTGCCCTGCCTGGCCTGCCACGCCCGCCCCGGCCTCCTCGGGAGCCTCCGGTACGTCCCGACGCTCGCGCGGGAGGGCGTGGCCACCCTCACCGGCTGGGACGTCGCCGGCGACGTGCTCCGGGCCGCGCCGTGCACCCGCTGCCACGACCTCGGCGCCACGCCCGCGCTCCGCCGGGCCCACCCCGAGCGAGGGGCGGCCTGCGACTCCTGCCACGGGGAGGTGGCACACCCCTCCGCCCGGGCCCGGCCGGCCCCCGTCCCCCGGGGCGAGGGCCACCCGGAGGGCTACGTGCAGACGCACGGGGCGGAGGCGGTCGCGGACCCCGGGACGTGCGACTCCTGCCACCGGCCGACCTTCTGCCAGGCCTGCCACTTCCGGACCACGTTCCCCCACCCCCGGGATTGGATCGAGCGCCACGGCAGCGTGCAGCGGGCGGAGGGATCGAAGGCCTGCGCCCTCTGCCACCCGAGCACGTTCTGCGTGGGCTGCCACGGGACCGAGATCCCCCACGTGGCGACCTGGCTCGGCGAGCACTGGCGCGCGCTGCGGGACGCGAGCAGGCAGCCCTGCCTCGTGTGCCACGCGCCGACCGACTGCTCCACCTGTCACAGCCGTCACGCGACCCACAGGGAGCAGGGACTCCATGGCTGAGCGAGCGACCCCCGTCCGCCGGCGCCGGTCCGCGCGGCTGGTGGTGCTGATCGCCGCGGTCATGGGCCTGCTGCTGGCCGAGGGGACCGTGGTCGCGCTGGTGTTCGTCTCGCCCTCCGCCCGGAGCGCGATCGCCTCGGCCGTCGAGGACGCCTCGGAGGCCTGGGCGGGCACCGACGATCGACCCGGGATCCGGGACCGCGTCGCCGAGGCCCTCCGGCGCGGCTACGAGCGCTGGCTCGTCCCGCTCTGGGCCGAACCCCGGACGCCCCGGGGGGACGCGGGGTTCGCCGGCTGCGTGCGCTGCCACCCCGACTACGCGTCGAAGCGCCGGTTCTCCTCGGTGTTCATGGACCACCCGCTGCACGCCCAGCTGGGCGTGGCGTGCGCCACCTGCCACCAGGCGACGCTCCACCCGAACCCCCCGCTCCCCGACGAGCGGACCTGCGCGAGCTGCCACCGGGAGGTGGAGATGCGGGACCGGTGCGGGACCTGCCACCCCCCCGCCTCCCTCCCCCACTTCGCGCTCCTCGGCGCGGGCCGGGAGGGGGTCGTCCGCTGCGAGTCGTGCCACCCCCGGAGCAGCTTCGGCGCCGGCACCGCGGAGCCGCGCGTGCACGTGGGCGCCTTCGACGGCTCGGACCGCGAGCGGTGCCTCCAGTGCCACGAGCCCACCACCTGCCAGGGCTGCCACGCGGCGCGCCACCCGCCGGGATGGCGCTCCGAGCACGGGCTCGCGGTGGGCGGGGGCGGCCAGGTGAGCTGCTACACGTGCCATACCACCGACTGGTGCGCGGACCGCTGCCACAGCCTGACCCCGGGCGCTCCCCCGACGGGAGGCGGGACATGAGGGCGCGGCCGGCCATCCTCGGGGCGGCGCTCGTCGCCGCCGCGGCGGCGGTGGCGCTCGTGGTCGGCCTGCGCGCGGGATGGGGCGAGGACCGGGGCCCGGTGATCGCGCGGGTGGACGGCGTGGCCATCTACCTCGCCGACGCCCGGGCCCGGCTCGAGGGGCTGCGCGCGGTCCACGGGGAGGAGGCCGTGGGCCCCGACTGGCGCGAGACGGTCCTGCGCTCGCTCGTCGACGACGTGCTCATCCGGGAGGAGGCCGAGCGCCGCGGGATCCGCGTCGGACCCGGGGAGGTCGCCCTCGCCGTGGAGCGGATCCGCGCGGGGCTCGGTGGGCCGGCGGCCTTCGAGCGGTGGCTCGAGGAGCGTGGGATGGACCTCGCGGAGCTCGAGCGGCGCGTGGAGCTGAACCTCCTGGGCGCCCGGGTCTACCAGGCGGTGACCGAGGGCGTGACGGTCACCCCCGAGGAGGTCCGGGCCTACTACCGCGAGCACCGGGAGGAGTTCGAGACGGCGGACGGGAGGGTCCCGCGGCTCCTCGAGGTGCGGGTGTCGATCCGGCAGGCCCTGCGGAAGGAGGAGCGGGACCGGGCCTTCGCCCGATGGCTCGAGGAACGGCGGCGGGAGGCGCGGGTCGTCGTCGTGCTGCCCGACTGGTGGAGGGAGCTATGAGCGAGCGGTCGGAGGCCCCGCCCCGCGGCCTGGTCCTGGCGGTGCTGCTCCTGACCCTGGTCGTCCTGGGGCTCGGGGGCGCCGTCCTGGCCGTGCGGCTCCGTCCCACCGGTCCTCCCAGGACCGCGGTCGAGCGCGACCTCGCCGCCTGGCGGCAGGCGGTGGCGGCCGCCCCCCGGGACGACCGGGCCCGGACCGGGCTCGGCCTCGCCCTGCTCGAGGCGGGGCGCGTGGCCGAGGCGCGCCGGGCGTTCGAGGAGGCGCTGGAGCTGAACCCCGAGAACTGGATGGCGCTGTTCCAGCTGGGCCTCCTCGAGGCGGAGCGGAACCCCGAGCGGGCGGTGCGGCTCCTGGACCGGGCCGCGCGCCTCGCCCCGCGCAGCAGCAAGGCCGGGCCCCTCGTGGCCGAGGGCGACCTCCTCCTCAAGATGGGGGACCCCGAGGGGGCGAGGGCGGCGTACCGCCGGGCGATCGCGGACGTGCCGTTCCTGTTCGACGCCCACCTCGGCCTGGCCCGGGCGCTGGAGGCGCTGGGTGAGCCGGAGCGCGCCCTCGAGGAGTACCGGGAGGCGGCGCGGTTCGACCCCACCGACCGGGAGGTTCGGGAGGCGATCGACAGGCTCGAGGGCGGGGCCGGGTCCCCCGGGCCGTGACGGAGGGAGGAGAGGGACATGGCGCTGCCGGAGGAACCGCTCACGGAGGAGGCGCCGACCGGGGAGCCGGCGGGCGGCGGCGAGGAGCGGACGACGCGGCGGATCCTCGTCGCGCTCCTCGCCATCCTCGCGCTCGCCGCGGTGGGGCTCCTCGGGCTCCTGGTGTGGCTGCTGCGGCCCCAGCCGGGGCCGCGGGCCCCGGGCGAACCCGTGGGGTACCCGATCCGCGTGGTGACCGCGATCTACGGCTCGGGGCCCCGGCCGGAGCAGTGGCTGCGGACCCCGCTCGGCGTGGCCTTCGACGAGGGCGGCAACGTGTGGATCTCGAACACGGGTCGTTCGCGGGTGGAGGTCTACACCGCCGACGGCGACCTCGTCCGGGTGGTGGGGGCCGAGCGGGGGCCGGGGAGGCTCCGGTCGCCGTACGGGATCGCCGTGGATCCCGGCCGGGGGCGGGTCTACGTGGCCGACTTCGCCGCGCGGGCCGTGCAGATCTTCTCCACCTCCGGGGCCTACGTCGGCCACCTGCCCGCCGACGACCAGGACCTCGGCGTGTTCGGCCCCGACGGGTTCACCCCCTACGACGTGGGGATCCTCGAGGGCCGGGTCATCGCCTCCAGCAACGACGGGCTCTACTTCTTCGACGCCACGGGCCACGTCGTCGCGCGGTGGGGCGGCACGTTCAAGGGCCGGAACGTCCGCGGGGTCGAGATCGGGATGTTCAACTTCCCGGACGCCTTCGAGGTGGACCAGGAGGGGGGACGGATCTACGTGGCCGACACCCTGAACCGCCGCGTCGTGGCCCTCGACCGCGAGGGCCGCTGGCTGTGGGTCTCGGGCCTGCCGGACGCCTACGGGAAGATCCGCGGCTTCTGGCAGCTCCCCCGCGGGATCGTGCTGGGGCCCGACGGGAACCTGTACGTCGTGGACACGTTCCGCGCCGACCCGGAGGGGATGGGGACGGGCCACGTGGTGGTCCTCTCCCCCGAGGGCAAGCTGCGCTCGGAGTTCGGCCGGGCCGGCGAGGCGGAGGGCGCCTTCGACTTCCCCGAGCAGCTGGCCGTGAGCGCGGACGGCCTGTTCGCGATCGCCGACCGCGAGAACCACCGGGTGGTGCTGTTCACGCTCGGCCCCCTGCCTCCGCCCGACCGGGGCGAGGTCGAGCTGTACCGGCGGTCGTTCTCGCGGCCCGAGGGCGTCTGGGCCACGCCCCAGCCCGGCCAGGGCTAGGGGGACGCGCACGCGCACCGGCCGGCCGGGCTAGGGGGACGCCCGTCCGTGCCGGGCGGCGATGGCCCGGGCCGCCACCACCCCGCTCGCGGCGGCCTGGACCAGCCCCCGTGACACCCCGACCCCGTCGCCGGCGCCGAAGAGGCCGGTGATGTCGGTCTCCAGCTCCGGGGAGAGCGCGAGCTCGGCCGAGTAGAACTTCACCTCGACCCCGTACAGGAGCGTGTCGGGCGACCACAGCCCCGGCGCCAGGGCGTCCAGGGCCCGCAGCATCTCGAGGACGTCGGTGAGGTAGCGGTGGGGGAGCACGAAGGCCAGGTCCCCCGGGGTGGCCTCGGGCAGCGTGGGCCGGACCGCGCCCTCCGCGATCCGCGCGGGGGTGGAGCGGCGGCCGGCCAGGAGGTCGCCCAGGCGCTGGACGATGGCCGCGCCGCCCAGCATGTTGGCCAGCCGGGCCACGTGCTTGCCGTAGGAGATCGGCTCGCGGAAGGGCTCGGTGAAGCGGGTCGTCACGAGGACGGCGAAGTTCGTGTTGGGGGTCCGCCGCCCCGCGTAGGAGAGCCCGTTCAACGTGATGACGTCGTCGTAGCGCTCGAGGGTCACCTCCCCGCGGGGGCACACGCAGAACGTCCGCACCGGGTCGCCGAAGGTGGGCGCGCGGAACCGGAGCTTGAACTCGTACAGGGGCGCGGTGAGCGGGGCCATGACCCGCGCGTCGCACTCCACCCGGAGGCCGATGTCCACGAGGTTCCGCGAGGCGGAGAGCCCCAGCCGGTGGGCCTCCGCGTCGAGCCAGTCCGCACCGCTCCGGCCCGGCGCGAGGACCACGCTCCCCGCCTCCACGAGCCGGCCCTCGGCCACCACCCCCACGACGTGCCCGCCGTCGGCGGCGACCCGCTCCACCCGGGTGTCGGTCCGGATCTCCACCCGCGCCGGCGGGAGCTCCTCCCGGAGCCGCTCGAGCAGGAGGGGGAGCCGGTCGGTCCCCACGTGGCGGATGCGGGCGGGGACGAGCGTGAGCCCCGCCGCCCTCGCCCGTTCCTCGAGCCCCCGGATCGTCTCGCGGTCCGCCCCGTGGACCCGCCGGGGCGCGCCGAGGGAGAGGAACGCCCGGTCCACGTAGCCGATCAGCTCCTCCGCCGTGGAGGCACCGACCACCTCCCGCAGGCGCCCGCCGAAGGCCGGCGAGAGCGTGAGCTTCCCGTCGCTGAACGCCCCCGCCCCGCCGAAGCCGGCGGTCCGGAGCGAGGGATCGGCGAGCCGCCGCGGGAGGTCCGGCCCCGCCTCCAGCACCAGCACCCGGAGCCCGGAGATCCGCGCCAGCTCCCGCGCGGCGAACAGCCCCGCCGGGCCCGCCCCCACCACCACGACGTCCCAGCGCTCCACGGCGAGAGCGTACGGCCGTCGGCGCGGACGACGGGCGGTCCGTGCAGCCCGCGGGTCGCGGGCCGCCCGGCCCCCGGGGCCGAAGGGCCCGCCGGACCCGGAGACCCTCGGCGCCCCGAGGCGGGCAGGGAGGGTCGTCCCCCCGGCACCGGGCACGGTGGCCCTTGGTCGCGGCCGCCGACGGGTCCAGGATGTGCCCCGTGGTCCAACCCGGGAAGGCCGAGCGGACACCGCCCCGGCGGCGCCGGTCGCTCGTCCTGGCGTTCGCTGCCGCGCTCGCTGCGGCCGCGTGGTCCCCCCCCTCCGCGACGGCGGGCGGGCCGGTCGGCCCCTCCCCGGGTCCCTCCGCCGGCTGCCTCGTCTGTCACGGGGCGGCTCCGATCGCCGAGCGGGATCCGTCGCTGTACGTGCGCCCCGCGGTGCTGGCCGCGTCCGTCCACGCGGAGCTGTCGTGCCAGTCGTGCCACGGGGCCCTGGGAGCGGTCCTGACCGCCCACCCCCCCGAGAAGCTCGGCGAGGCGAGGGGCTCGTGCGCGCGCTGCCACCCGGCCCAGCAGCGCGCGTACGTCGAGGGGGCGCACGGCGCCCCGGGCTCGGGCCCGGGGACGGGGATCGCACCCCCGGCCCCCCCGAGCTGCGTCACCTGCCACGGCTCGCACGGCGTGCGCCCCGCCGGATCCAGGGCGTTCGTCGTCGCGCTGGCGGATCGGTGCTCCGGGTGCCACGCCGAGCGGGGGGAGGAGTTCTACGAGCGCAACTACCACGGGAAGGAGACGCTCCTGGGGAGGCGGGACGTGGCCGTGTGCACGGACTGCCACGGAGCCCACACGATCCTCGGCGCCGAGGACCCCCGGTCCCCGGTGAGCCCCCCCAACCGCTTGGCCACATGCCGGAGGTGCCACCCCGGCGCCACGGCGAACTTCGCCGACGTCCGGATCCACGTGGGCGGGGAACCGTTCCCGGACGACCCCAGGCTGGCGGTGCCCATGGCCCTCATGACGGCGCTCCTCGTGGGGGTGTTCGCGTTCTTCGGCGCACACACGGCGCTGGGCGTCTGGCACGCGGCGCGGACCCGACGGGAGGTGGAGGGATGAAGGTCGTGCCCAGCTCGGCGGCGCGCCCCGAGGCGACGCCGGCGCGCGGGAGGATGATCCGGCGGTTCGGTCGGGGGACGCTGCTGGTCCATGCGGGGCTGATCGTGTCCGTCTACGGGCTCATCCTGACCGGCATGCCCCTCAAGTACCCGCGCGCGTTCTGGGCCGTGCCGCTCACGGCCATGTGGGGAGGACCGGAGAACGCCGGACGCTTCCACCGGGGGTTCGCGTCGCTCCTGATCGCGGTGTGCCTGCTGCACCTCGCTGGGGTGGCCCTGGCGCTCCTCACGCGGCGGCTCCCGCGTCTCCTGGGGCCCGACTCCATGATCCCCCTCCCCGCCGACGTCCGGGGCCTCCGGGACAACGTGCGGTTCCTGCTCGGGCGCGGCCCGCGGCCCGCCTTCGGACGGTTCACCTACTGGGAGAAGTTCGACTACCTCGCGGTGTTCTGGGGGATGGCGATCATCGGGGGATCGGGCCTCATCATGTGGTTCCCGGAGGTCGCTGCGCGCTTCCTGCCCGGGTGGGGCGTGAACGTGGCCCTCATCATCCACTCGGACGAGGCCCTGCTCGCCACCGGGTTCCTCTTCGCGGTCCACTTCTTCAACACCCACCTCCGCCCGGATGTGTTCCCGCTGGACACGTCGATCTTCTCGGGGGTCGTCCCCGAAGACGAGGTGAGGCGGCGATGGCCCGGGTGGTACGAGCGGCTGCGGGCCAGCGGCGAGCTCGGGGCCCGCGAGGCGGTCCCCCCACGGCAGCCGCGGTGGATCCGCGCCGCCGGGCTGCTCGCCGTGGGCCTGGGCGTGGCGATCCTGCTCCTGGTGATGACGGCGGCCCTGGGCGAGGTGCTCCGGCAGCTCGTCTCGTTCCTCCGCTGAGCCGCCGACCGTGCCGGAGGGCCCGCCGGACCCGAGCGGGCCGTCGCGGGACCCCCGGAGATGGGCGGCTAGTCCTCGAGGCCGATGATCCCCTTGCGGAGCGCGTACTTGACGAGCTCCACCCGGTCGTGCAGCCCGAGCTTCCGCATCAGGTTCGCCCGGTGCGCCTGCACCGTCTTCACCGAGAGGTAGAGCATCGAGGCGATCTCCCGGTTCGTCCTGCCCTCCGCGATCAGCTTGAGGATCTCGCGCTCCCGGTCCGAGAGCCGTTCGGCGCCCTCCTCGCCGCGCTCGGCCCGGGCGAGGTAGTCGCGGATGAGCAGCCTCGCCACGCTCGGGTGGAGCAGCGCCTCCCCCCGCCGGGCCGCCTTCACCGCCTGGATCAGGTCGGCGGCGGCGGCGCGCTTCAGCACGTACCCGACGGCGCCGGCCCGGAGCATCTGGAAGACGTACGCCTCGCTGTCGTGGACGGTGAGCGCCAGGACCATGACGTCGGGGTGCGAGGCCCGGATCCGCCGGGTGGCCTCGAACCCCGAGAGCCCCGGCATCGCGATGTCCATGACCACCACGTCGGGCTGGAGCTCGCGGACCCGCTCGATGGCCTCCTCCCCGGACCCGGCCTCCCCGACCACCTGGAGCTCCGGGTCGGTCTCGAGCACCATCTTCACGCCCTCGCGGACGATGGCGTGGTCGTCAACGACGAGCACCCTGATCCTGGCGCTCACGGCCGTCCTCTCCGTCGCTCGGGGCCGCCGTCGGCGGCAGCGGGATCTCCGCGGAGACGTGCGTGCCGGAACCGGGCGCGGAGGAGATCCGGAGCACACCGCCGAGGAGCTCGGCCCGCTCCCGCATCCCCAGGAGGCCCGCCGCCTCGCCCCGGCGGGCCCGGGCCGTCGCCTCCGCCACGTCGAACCCGCTCCCGTCGTCGCGCACGTCGATGGTCAGCCGGTCCTCGGTCATCGCCACCCGCACCCGGATCCGGGTGGCCCGGGCGTGCCGCAAGGCGTTGGCGATCGCCTCCTGGGCGATGCGGAACGCGGCGGTCTCGACGAGCGGATGGAGCCGCCGAGGCCCCTCCACCTCGAGCTCGATGGGAACCTGCCAGGCATCGCGCGCCTGGGACACGTACCAGCGGAGCGCCGCCACCAGGCCCAGTTCGTCCAGGAGGGCCGGCCGGAGATCGAGGAGGACCTTCTCGAGGTTCTTCGTGGCCTGCTCGGCCAGGGCCTTCAGGGCCCGGAGGCGGTCCCGACACGCAGGGTCCGCGACCAGCGGCTCGAGCAGCCCGACGTTCATGAGGAGCGCGTTGAGGATCTGGCTGGTGTCGTCGTGCAGCTCCCGGGCCACCCGGCGACGTTCCTCTTCCTGGGCGGTGAGGGTCTTCTTCAAGGTCCCCTGGAGCGCCCGCTCCTCCTCCCGGAGCCGTTCCAGCAGTTCCGCGTTCTCCACCGCGACGGCGACCAGCCCAGCCAGGGAAACCAGGAGGTCGCGCTCGGGCCGCGCGAGCGGGCGCGGGGGATCCCAGGACGCGCCCACGACCGCGAGGACGGCTCCCCGCCGGACCCCCGGCACGATCGCCCAGCGGACCGGGACATCGTCCGCCACCCGGTCCAGCGGACCGGCCGAGGTCCGGGCGGTCCCGGCCGCCTGACGCACCGCTCCGGCGGGAGGGAGACGGTCGCCCCAGGTGGCGTCGGGACGGTCGGCGCCGGCACGCCAGATGCCCACCCCCGACGCCGCGAGGACCCGGCCGAGGTGGCCCGCGGTGCGGGCCAGGATCTCCGCGAGCCCTGCCCCCCTGGCCATCGCGGACTGGATCTCCTCCATCCCCTCCAGGTCGCTCCGCAGCTCCGCCACGCTCCTGGCGAGGTCCGCCGCCTGTCCCTCCAGCCGGGCGGCCATGTCGTTGAAGGCCCGGGCCACCGAGGCGAACTCCCACCCGGGGAGAGGAGGGAGCCGGGTGCCGAGGTCGCCCGAGGCCATCCGCTCCGCCGCGCTGCCCACCATGGCCAGGGGCCGGAGGAGGCGGCGGCGGACCGCCCAGATCGAGGCGAGCACCCCGAGGCCGAGGGGGACCGCCGCCACGACCAACGAGTCGCGGACGCTCCGGCGGAGCTCGTCCCGGATGGGGCGCTCGTCGAGCGTCACGCCCACCGCCCCCAGGACCGGCCCGTCCCCCGCGTGGCAGCCCGCGCACTCGGGCCGGTTCACCACCGGCACGAACACGCTGGCCAGGCCCGCCTCGTACCTGGTCCGGGCCCTCCCCTCGTCCATGGCCTCCAGGAGCGCGGCGGGGGCCCGCGCCTCGACGGTACCGTGCGAGGAAACCCACGTCGAACCGTCCCGCCGGTACACGGAAACGGACCGCACGTACCTGCTCCGTCCGACGCTCGTCACCGCCCGCCGGATGTCGTCGGGGGCGTTGTTGAGCATGCTCACCTCGAGGCTGTTCCTCACCGACAGGGCCACCAGCCGGCCCGCCTCGCGCGCCTGGCGGTCCATGGCCCGGGTCTGGTGCCAGGCCGTGCCGATCAGGGTCGCCCCTGCCGACAGGCCCAGCAGGATCAGCAGCCACAACGTGACCCGCAGCTCGAGGCGCATGATCCGCTCCCGCCCGCATCGTGCCCGTTCGCGGAGCCGCTGGCACCCGCCCGGAGACCCCCGCCCGAAGGGCCATCCGGCGGAGCGGGAGCCGTGCGCCCCCCAGCCTTCCCCGGCTCGCGGGCGGACCCATGGCCCGCCCGATGGCCTAGGGGCGGAGCAGCCGCCGGCGGCCGGGGTCCGGGACCGCGAGCTGCTCCCGCGCCCGGGCCACGGCATCGCGGAACGGGCCGGCCAGGGCCTCGGCCAGCTGCCGCGCCGCCCCGGGCCCGGGCAGCGAGGAAACGTCGGGCACGAGGTTCACCGACCGGTAGTCGCCCACCCCCTCCAGCGCGTTGGCGTGCACCGGGAACGTGCGGCCCTCGAGCGTGAGCCGCTCGGGGAAGCGACCATCGGGAGGGAAGGCCATCCCGTTGAGGGTCCACGGGGTGATCAGGACGAGGACGGGCGTGTCTCCCGCCATGGCCGCGCCGACGACCTCCACCCGCAGACGGGGGTTGGCCGCCGGGTCGCCGAGGAAGGCCCTCCGGTGCACGTCCTCGAAGGTCCGGCGGACCCTGTCGCGCAGATCCTCGAGCCGATCCATCGGGCAGAGCTATGCCGGCGATCCGCGAGCCGGCCAGGGCCGATGGTCCTCCGTGGGAGGGGACCATCGGCCCTCGCCGGGCTCGGGCACTGGGAGGTACGAGCGTGACGCGATGTGCTGTCCGATCGGCGCTCGCAGCCGACGTCGGCACCACGTCGGACCGGCCGACGGATCGCGGCCCGACGGCGGGCGGGATTCCAGACGAAGACGATCCGATCGGTCGGCTATCGCGCGCCGCCCGGCTGTCGGAACGCCGGGGCTCGGGAGCAGGAGGTCCCTCCGATGTCCGACCGCGTCTTGATCGACTTGCTGGCCAACCACGGGATCAGCCGACGCAAGTTCCTCACGTACTGCGCCGGCCTGGCGTCGATCCTGGCCCTGCCGCCCCGCTTCGCCCCGCGCATCGCGAGGGCCCTGGAGCAGGTGGACAGACCCTCCCTCATCTGGCTGAAGATCCAGGACTGCACGGGCTGCACCGAGTCCATGCTCCGATCCCGCGACCCCACCGTCTCCGAGCTCATCCTCGACCTGGTCTCCCTCGACTACCACGAGACGATCATGGCCGCCGCCGGGACCCAGGTCGAGACGGCCAAGGCCTCGACGGTGGCCGAGGGCGGGTACCTCCTGGTCGTGGAGGGCTCCGTGCCACTCGCCGAGGACGGGGTGTTCGCCGTGATCGCCGGGCGGACCGGCATCGACCACCTCCGCGAGGCGGCGTCGAAGGCCGCGGCCGTGATCGACGTGGGCACGTGCGCATCGTTCGGAGGCGTCGCCGCCGCTTCGCCGAACCCCACCGGAGCGGTGGGCGTCCCGGACGTCGTCGCTGGGGTCCCGGTCGTGAACCTGTCGGGGTGCCCGCTGAACGCCGACAACCTGGCCGCCACCCTCGTGCACTTCCTGACGTTCGGGGAGCTCCCCGCCACCGACGGTCTGGGCCGTCCCCTGTTCGCCTACGGTTCGCGGGTCCACGACTACTGCCAGCGGCGAGCCCACTTCGACGCGGGGCAGTTCGCGCTCGAGTGGGGCGACGAAGGCCACCGCAAGGGGTGGTGCCTGTACCGGCTCGGCTGCAAGGGCCCGGCCACCTTCGCCAACTGCCCGGCCATCCGCTGGAACGCCGGGACGAGCTGGCCGGTGGGGGCGGGACACCCGTGCGTGGGGTGCTCGGAGCCGGGCTTCTGGGACACCATGACCCCCTTCTACGGCCGGCTGCCCCGCGTGGCGGGGTTCGGGGTGGAGACCACGGCGGACGAGATCGGCATCGGGCTCCTGGCGGGCACCGGTGCCCTCATCGCCGCCCACGGCATCGCCAGGGCGGTCCAGCGGCGCCGGCCCGTGCCGGCCACCCGCCCGGCGGGCCCCGAGATCCAGGAGGAGGAGTGATGGCCCACATCGTCGTCGACCCCATCACGCGGATCGAGGGGCATCTCCGGATCGAGGCTCAGGTGGATGGGGGGCGGATCGTCGACGCCTGGTCCTCGGCCACCATGTGGCGGGGGTTCGAGCGGATCCTGAAGGGCCGGGACCCCCGGGACGCGTGGCTGTTCACCCAGCGGGTCTGCGGGGTGTGCACGACGGTCCACGCCCTGGCCTCCGTCCGGGCCGTGGAAGGCGCGCTGGGCATCACGCCGCCCCTGAACGCCCAACTGATCCGGAACCTGATCGCCCTGAGCCAGTTCGTCCAGGACCACGTGACGCACTTCTACCAGCTCCACGCGCTGGACTGGGTGGACGTGGTCTCCGCCCTCGACGCCGACCCGAAGGCCACGGCGGCCCTGGCCAGCTCGCTCTCGGCGTACCCCCGCTCCGGGGAGAGCCACTTCGCGGCGGTCCGGGACCGACTGCGGACCTTCGTCGAGGGCGGGCGCCTCGGTCCGTTCGCCAACGGGTACTGGGGACACCCCGCCTACCGGCTCCCCCCGGAGGCGAACCTGCTCGCCGTGAGCCACTACCTGGACGCCCTGGACTTCCAGCGGGACTACCTCCGCGTCCACGCGCTCCTCGGGGGGAAGAACCCCCACCTCCAGACGTACCTGGTCGGGGGCATGGCGGTCCCCATCGACCCGAACAGCCAGGCGGCCCTGAACGCCGGGACCCTGGGGCAGATCCGCGGGTTCCTCCGGCGGGGGCTGGAGTTCGTGGCGCAGGCCTACATCCCGGACCTCCTGGCGGTGGCCTCCTTCTACCCCGAGTGGGCAGGCATCGGAGAGGGCGTGGGGAACTACCTGGCCTGCGGAGACTTCCCGCTCGGGCGGGAGAACCCCGACCAGCGTCCGGAGAACCTCTACCTCCCCCGCGGCATCGTGATCGGCAAGGATCTGTCGCGGGTGCATCCGCTCGACCCCGAGAAGGTCGAGGAGTACGTCGCCCACTCCTGGTACCGGTACGAGGAGGGCGACGACGCCGGCCTGCACCCGTTCCGCGGACAGACGGAGCCGAACTACACGGGGCCGAGGCCCCCGTACGAGCGCCTCGACGTCGAGGGCAAGTACTCGTGGCTCAAGGCTCCCCGGTACGACGGCATGCCGATGGAGGTCGGACCCCTGGCCCGCATGGTCGTGGCGTACGCATCGGGCCACGAGCGGGTCCGCGAGCTGGTCGACGACTTCCTCGGCAGGTTGGGGCTGGGGCCCGAGGCGCTGTTCTCCACGCTCGGACGGACCGCGGCCCGCGGGATCGAGACCCAGGTCCTGGCGGAGCACTCCCTGGAGGTCCTGGAGCGGCTGATCGCCAACGTCGGCGCGGGCGACTGGGAGACCCACGACGGGCGGCTCTGGAACCCGTCGACCTGGCCCTCCCGGGCCCGGGGGTACGGGTGGCACGAGGCGCCCCGGGGAGCCCTCTCGCACTGGGTGTCGATCGAAGACGGGCGGATCGCGCACTACCAGCTGGTCGTCCCCTCCACGTGGAACGCGGGGCCCCGGGACGCGGAGGGCAACCGGGGGCCGTACGAGGCGGCCCTGGTCGGGACCCCGGTGGCCGACCCGGCGCAGCCGCTGGAGATCCTCCGCACCATCCACTCCTTCGACCCCTGCATGGCCTGCGCCGCGCACGTGCTCGATGCGGAGGGCAACCCGATCGTGGAGGTGGAGGTCCGATGATCGTCGCCGAGGAAGCGCCTGCCCCCCCGAAGGCCCCCGGACGCGTCCCCCTGCGGGTGTGGGAGCTGCCGGTCCGGGTCACCCACTGGGCCATCGTGGCGGCCGTCGTGGTGCTGTCGGTCACGGGGTTCTACATCGGGACGCCCGTCCTCTCGGTGGGAGGGGAAACGGGGTTCCTCATGGGGAAGATGCGGGCGGTCCACCTGGTTTCAAGCTGGGTGCTCATCGCCGCCGTCCTCGCCCGCATCGCCTGGGCGTTCCTGGGCAACCGGTGGGCCCGCTGGGACCAGTTCGTGCCGGCGAGCCGGGCGCGGCGCCGGCTCCTCGTCGAGGCCCTCCGCTTCTACGCGCTCCTCCGCAGGGAGCCCCCCCACGTGGTCGGTCACAACCCCCTGGCCGGCCTGACCTACCTCGTCCTGTACCTCGCGGTCTTCGGCGCGCAGATCTTCACCGGGCTGGCCCTGGCCTCCCTGCCGGATCGGAGCGGCGTGCTGTGGGCGCTCAGCGGGTGGGTCTTCTCCGTGGCCGCGATCCCGGTGGTCCGGCTCGTGCACCACCTCCTCATGTGGGTGATCCTCGCCTTCCTGGTCGCGCACGTGTACATCGCGGTCCTGGTGGACCGGGAAGAGCGCGCCGGGATCGTCTCCTCGATCATCACCGGCTACAAGGAGGTGCCGCCGGACTGGACGTGAACGGTCGGGCCCCCGTCCTCGTGCTCGGCCTGGGCAACGAGCTGCTCACCGACGAGGGGATCGGGGTCGCCGCCGCGCGGGCCCTCGCGTCGCGCGACCTCCCCGGGGTGGAGGTGGTGGTGGGCGGGACCCTGGGGCTCGCCCTGGTCCCGCTGGTCGAGGGACGCGACGGGGTCCTCCTCCTCGACGCGGTCGTGGGGACCGACGGGCCGCCCGGGCGGGTGGTGGTCCTCTCGGACGAGCAGGTCCCCCGCCGCTGGCGGCGGCCGATCTCCCCCCATGAGCTGGGGATCCCCGAGATCCTGGCCGCCGCGGAGCTCGTCGGCCGGGCCCCCGCACGGGTGGCCCTGGTCGGGATGGTGCCGGCGTCGCTGGAGGTCGGCCAGGGGCTCACGCCGTGCGTGGCCGAGCACCTGGACGAGATGGTGGAGCGGGCCCTCGAGATCCTCTCCCGCTGGGCGGCGGTCCGCGCATGAGCGCGGCGGGGTCGCCGAGGCGGCGGAGGCCTACCTCCGAGGAGCCCGCGTGAGTTCGGTCTCCGGCAGGCGCTCGATCAGGTCCCACGCGAGATCCAGGGTCTCCTCGATCGTCCGCTCCGTCTCGCCCTGGCCCACCAGCGTCCGCTCGAGATCGTCGGCGAAACGGAGCAGCGCACGGTCCTCCGCCGAGAGGGCCGTCTCCCCCACGATCAACACCAGCCGGCGCAGGTCCTGGGCCCGAGCGTAGGAAGCGTAGAGCTGGTCGGCCACCTGCCGGTGGTCCTCGCGCGTGCGACCCGGCCCGATCCCGGCGTTCATGAGACGCGACAGGGAGGGGAGGATGTCGATGGGCGGGTAGATGCCCCGCCGGTGGAGCTCACGGGACAGCACGATCTGGCCCTCGGTGATGTAGCCGGTCAGGTCGGGGATCGGGTGGGTGATGTCGTCGTCGGGCATGGTGAGGATGGGGAGCTGGGTCAGGGAGCCCGGCCGGCCCCGGATCCTCCCGGCGCGTTCGTAGATGGTGGCCAGGTCGCTGTACATGTACCCGGGGTACGCCCGTCGGCCCGGGACCTCTTCCCTGGCCGTCGCCACCTCCCGCAGGGCCTCGCAGTAGTTGGTCATGTCGGTGAGGATGACCAGGACGTGCATCCCCCGCTCGAAGGCCAGGAACTCGGCGGCGGTGAGGGCGAGCCGGGGGGTGAGCAGGCGCTCCACGGCGGGATCGTCGGCCAGGTTGAGGAAGAGGACCGTCCGCCCGAGCCCTCCACGCTCCTCGAACCAGCGGCGGAAGAACCCGGCCTCCCGGTGCGTGATCCCGATGGCTGCGAAGACCACCGCCCCGCTGGCCTCCTCGCCCCTGACCTTGGCCTGGGCCGCGATCTGGGCGGCGAGCCGGTTGGCGGGCAGGCCGGCCCCGGAGAACACCGGGAGCTTCTGCCCGCGGACCAGGGTATCCAGGCAGTCGATCGCGGAGATGCCGGTCTGGATGAACTCCGAGGGGTGGGTCCGGGCCGCGGGGTTGATGGGGAGGCCGCTCACCTCGCGGAACGCCTCGGGGATGGGCGGCGGCAGACCATCGAGGGGCGCGCCGCTCCCGTCCAGCACCCGGCCCAGCAGATCGATCCCCACGCCCAGGCGCACCACCTCGCCGGAGAACCGGACCCTGGTCCTGCCGACGTCCAGCCCACGGGTGCCGGCGAAGACCTGGACCACCGCCCGGTCCCCGGCCACCTCGAGGACCTGTCCGCGGCGTCGCTCGCCGCTCGGGGCCACCACCTCCACGACCTCGCCGTAACCCACCCCGCGCACGCGATCGACGAAGAGGAGCGGGCCACCGACCGCGGAGACCGTGGGGTATTCCGCCGTGAACAGGCGGACGGGAGCTCCCCCCACCTCGTTCACAGGCCAGCCACCTCCTCATCGATGCGGGCGCAGAGGTCGCGGGCCCTGGCGGAGGCCTGGTCGGGCGGCCAGGATCGCATCCCCCCGATCTCGGCCAGCGTGGGGAGGGAGGCCACGCGCTCGACGTCGATCCCGCGGGCCACCGCCGCGGCCGCCGCCTCGTGGGCGTGGCGGATCACCGACAGCATCACGTGCTGCTTCTCCAGCGGGCAGGACGCATCGACCTCGTCGAACGCGGACTGCCTCAGGAAGTCGTCGCGCAGCCACCGCCCGGTGAGCAGGACCACCCGCTCGGCCGGGGCCAGGGCGTCGGTCCCCAGCAGCTGGACGATGCTCAGGAGCTCCTCCTCCCGCTGGAGCAGGGCCATGGCCCACCGCCGGTGGTCCTCCCACCGGTCCGTCACCCGATCCGAGAACCAGCGGCCCAGGTCGTACAGCGTGTAGCTGCGGGCCCAGTGGATCGCGGGGAAGTGACGCCGCCGGGCGAGGTCCGTGTCGAGCGCCCAGAGGGCCCCGGCCAGGCGCAGGCTCTCCCGCGTCACGGGTTCCGAGAGGTCCCCTGCGGGAGGGGAGACGGCGCCCACCACGGTCACGGATCCGCGCCGCCCCTCGTCGCCCAGGCACGCCACGAGCCCCGCCCGCTCGTACAGCTCGGCCAGCCGCGCGCCCAGGTAGGCGGGATAGCCCTCCTCCCCGGGCATCTCCTCGATGCGGGACGACACCTCTCGCAGGGCCTCGGCCCACCGGCTCGTGCTGTCCGCCATCAGGGCCACGTGGTACCCCTGGTCCCTGTAGTACTCGGCGACCGTGATGCCGGTGTAGATGCTGGCCTCGCGGGCGACCACCGGCATGTTGCTGGTGTTGGCGACCAGGATGGTGCGGTCCATCAGCGGCGCGCCCGTGCGCGGGTCGGTGAGGCCGGCGAACCCCTCGAGGATCTCGGTCAGCTCGTTCCCCCGCTCGCCGCAGGCGACGTAGACGATGACGTCGGCCTCGACCCACCGGGCGAGGCTCTGCTCGAGCACCGTCTTGCCGGTCCCGAACCCTCCCACGGCGATCGCCGAGCCCCCGCGGGCCACGGGGAACAGGGTGTCGATCGCCCGCTGCCCGGTCACCAGGGGCTCGTCGGTGGCGAGCCTCCGGGCCGCCGGCCGCCGCTGCCGAACGGGCCAGCGCTGGAGCATGCGCAGCGGGCGACCATCCACCCACACCACCGGGTCGGCGACGCGCGCCGGCCCCTCCCGGACCCGCGTGACGACCCCGCCCACGCCGGGCGGCGCCAGGATCCGGTGCACCAGCGCGCGCTCCTGCACCGTGCCCAGGATCGCCCCCGCCCGCACCTCGCCGCCCTCGACGACGGCCGGGTCGAAGGTCCACACCCGCTCGCGGTCGAGGGGGGCGGGGGCGGGGCCGCGGGTCACGAAGGGCCGCGCATCGGAGCCCTCCGGGCCCATCATGAGCCGGAGGGGCCGCTGGACGCCGTCGAAGAGCCCGCCCAGCAGGCCCGGGCCCAGCTCCACCTCGAGGGGGGCACCGGTGCCGACCACCGGTTCCCCGACCCGGAGCCCCACGGTGTCCTCGTACACCTGCACCACCGCGCTGGCGCCCTCCACCCTGACGACCTCGCCCACCAGCCCCTCCGTCCCCACCCGCACGAGCTCGTAGAGCCGGGCGCCGGGGAGGTCCGCGGCCACCACCACCGGGCCCGCCACGCGCGCCACGGTGCCCGCGGGCCGCTCCTCGGGCGGTCGGGCCGCCATCACCCCTCCTCCCCGAACGTGATGCGGTACCCGATCGCCCGGCGGAGCATCTCGGCGAGCCGGGCTCGCCGACCCCCCGCCGGTGCCCCCGCCGTGACGGCGGGGATCGCCACGATCACCGGGTTCACGAGGTCCTCGAGCCACCGCCGACGCTCCGGCGGCACGCCCGCGAGGAGCTCCTCGTCGACGGCGATCACCCCGGTCTCCCCCCCATCCAGGAGCTCCCGGATGACGCGGTCCGCCTCCTCGGGCGAGCCCGCGACCTCGGTCGCGGCCCCCGCCATGCGGAACCCGGTGGCCGCCCGGGGCGTCGTCACCACGATCAGCCTGCCCATCCCGGATCCCCCGGCACCGATAGCTGCTCCCGGGCCGCGTCGCGGGGCATCCCCACCTCCGCGCAGTACCCGAGGAGGCGGAGGTTGCGGGCCTCGTTCTCCTTGGCGAAGGTGAAGGCGACCGGGACCGCGGCCGAGAGGGGGTCGCCCCTCGAGAACAGGCCCACGGCGCGGAGCGCCGCCGCGGCCTCCAGCCGCCGCTCGAGCTCCGCCAGGTTCCCCCCCGCGGCCCACCCGAGCAGCGGTCCCCGCATCCAGCCCGTCCCCGGGAGGCGCAGGAGCTCGGCGACGACCTCCTCCCGGGAGCCCAGGTGGACCACGGCCCGCAGGGGCTCGGGGGGCACCCTCCCCCCGGGGAGCGGTGCCTCCTCGTCCGCCCGCTCGGCGGGTTCCCCCCGCCGGAGGGATGCCCACAGGCGGAGGACCACCACGACGTTGCGGCGGTCGACCTCCTCGCGGAGGGCGCCCTCCAGGGCCCCGTCGGCGACGCCCGCCTGGAGGGCCCGCTCGACGGTCTCCCAGTGCGCGCGCACGGCGGCGAGCTCGATCCCGGCGACGTCACCGGTGCGCTCGAACCGGGGGAGGGCCCTCCAGACGGCGCGGGCGACCTCCGGCCGGGGGGCCCCCCACGCCACCATGAGCTCCACGGCCGGCACCAGGCCCGGCCGACGGCTCAGCTCCGCCGCGACCGCCTCGTCCACGGTTCCCACCGGGACGATGAGGGCGACCACCTCATCGGGCGGGGCCCGTCGGGCCTTCCCCCGGAGCACCGTGACCGTGTTCGCCAGGTCCCACCGGCCGAGCAGGAGCTCCACGGCCTCGGCGGGACGCCCCTCGTACGAGCCGCGCACGGTCCGCAGGGATCGGGCGAGGTTGGTGCTGATCGCCCGCTGCAGCGCCAGCGGAGGCGGGTAGCGGGGGAGGGCGGCCGCGACGTCCGGCCCGTAGGACGTCTCCGCGAGGGCGGCGATGAGCCTCTCGAGCGGCAGCCCGAGCAACGCCTCGTAGTCCCGCGGGCGCAGCAGGTCCGCCTTCATCGCGCGCACGCGGGCGTTCCCGTGGTCCCAGCCGGTGTCGCCGAAGACCGTCCCCCGCTCACGCACGTCCCTCGACCTCCGGGGGTCGATCGTCCTCGAGGGCCTCGGGGGCCATCCCGGGGATGCGGGAGGCCACCAGCGCACGGAGGAACGGTTCGGCGCGCGCGAGCCGCTCCTCGAGGGTGTTGCGGACCAGGCGGCCGTCGCCGGTCGCGACCTCCACGCCCCCCCAGGTCTCGAGGGCCGGCCGGACCGATCGGCCGCCCGCCGCGCCCGCGAAGGCCTCCGCGTCCCTGGCGTCCGCCACCACGACCTCGGCCTCCGGGAGCGCCGCCAGCGCCTCCTCGAGGAGGGCGCGGAGGATCGCCGGGTAGCAGGGCCGGGCGCGCACCCCGGCGAGACGGCGACGGGCCTCCGCCAGCGCCGCGCGGTAGACCTCCTCGCGCGCCTCCCGGAGCAGCCGGGTGGCGCGCAGGCGCGCCTCCCGGAGGATGCGTCCCTCCTCGGCCTCGAGCTCCGCCGCCGCCGCCCCTTCCACCTCCGCCGCCCGCCGGGACGCCTCCTCACGGGCCCGCGCCAGGATCGACGCGGCCTCCCGCTCCGCCTCGGCCAGCGTCGCGGCCACCTCCCGCTCCCCGTCGCGTTCGATCGCCGCGAGGATGTCCTGGAGCGCCATCAGCCCCCGCCGGCGAGGAGCACGATGATCATCGCCGCCACCGCGAAGCCCAGGATGACCAGGGTCTCCGGGATGGCCACCAGCAGGATCACCCGGCCGAGGAGCTCCGGCTTCTCGGCCATGGCGCCCACGCCCGCGGACCCGATCCGGCCCTGGGCGTAACCGGTCCCGAGCGCGCCCAGCCCGACCGCCAGCGCGGCTCCGATGGCCAGGATCCCCGTCTCCATCTCGCTCACCTCCCTCGGACGATGACGGCGGCCGGTCCCTCCGGACCCGGACCGAACGGGACGAAGTCCCTGCCGCCGCCCTCGAAGAACTTCGTGAAGAACTCGACGTAGTGCAGGCGCAGGGCCTGGATCGTGGGGCTGAACGCGCCCAGGGCCACGTTCAGCGCGTGGAGCAGGGCCGCCACCAGCACGCCGAGCCAGGCCGGGGCCAGCGCGCCGGCCAGCTCGTTGGCCACCCTGGCCAGGTAGACCGAGGCGAGGCCGAGGGCGGCGATCCGGAGGTAGGAGAGGATGTTCCCCACGACGCCCAGGATCTCGAGCGGCGCGACCAGCAGCCCGACCGGGCCGCCGGCCGCGAGCAACACCGAGAGCCCCGCCACCAGCGCGGCGACGCCGGGGGTCGCCATGGACGGGGGCAACCTCCTCGCGGCCACGGCCGCGAGGAGGAACAGGCCGGCCAGCGCGGAGAGGGTGCCGGCCCTCTCGGCCATCCCCCTCCGGCTGCCGAGCCGCCAGGACACCCACAGGCCGAGGAGGAGGCCCAGGGCGACGTGGCATGCCCCAACGGCCACGGCGAAGAGGAGCAGGGGCGGGAGCGCCTCCTCCCTGCCGATCCACAGCGGCCGGAGGCCGAGCCGACGCCCCGCGTCGCCCAGCGCCTCCCCGTAGACGATCCCCCACCCCACCGCCCACGCCGCCCCCGCGAGGAGGACGGAGCTCAGGCTCCTCCAGGCGGGGGAGCGCGCTCCGAAGCGCCGCCGCAGGCCGAGCGCGAGGCCGGCGAGGACGAGGCCGTAGACGACGTCCCCCAGCATCATCCCGAAGAACAGGGGGAGGAACAGCGCCATCAGCCCGCTCGGGTCGAACGTGCCGTAGCGGGGCAACGCGAGGAGCCGAACCAGGAACTCGAACGGGCGCACCGGTGCCGGGTTCGAGAGGAGGAGCGGGACCCTGTCCCGTTCCTCGGCGGCGATCGGCACCTCGACGAGCACGACGTCGGGCCCGACGCGTTCGGACAGGGCCCGCCGCAGCTCCGGGAGCCGGGGGCGAGGGCACCACCCCACGATCACGAACGCGTGCCCGGTGCTCCCGGTCCTCGCCACCGCCTCGAGCTTGGCGAGGGCATCGTCGACGGCGCGACGGCCCGCGCGCCACGCCGCCGCCCGGCGGGACAGCAACCGTCGAAGGCCCTCCTCGACGGCCGCGATCTCCCGCGGGATCTCGGCCAGCCGCTCCTCCATGGCGGCGAGCGCGCGGCGCAGCGGGAGGCCGGCGTAGCGGGGCGGGAGACGCAGCTGGCTCACCCGCTCCCGTCCGAGCCACGCGTGGACGGTCGCGGACGCCGATCGGGGGAAGACGACGACGGCTCCGACGGTGTCCGGATCCAGGGTCCCGGGGATCACCTCGTGCCTGGGCCCCACCGTGCGGGCCAGCTCGTCCCGCAGGAGCTCCAGGACGTCCGCGTGACGGCGCTCCAGCACCAGGGCCACGGTCTCGTAGGCCTCGGAGGCGTCCAGGACCTCGGGGAGGAGCGGGAGCAGCCGACGCAGCAGCCCCAGGTGCCGGGACACGACCGCCTCCTCGTCGCGGAGCTCGTCCAGGCGTCGCACCGACGCCTCCACCGCGGGCCCGACCCGGTCCAGCTCCGCGGCGAGGAGGCGAAGGTCGGGGTGGGCGGGAGCGGTCCCGTCCGCCGGCCCCATCACCTCCGGCACGAGCTGGAGGAACGCGTCCAGCCTGACCCTGAGGCGCCGGAGCTCCTCGATCCGCTCGGCCCGACGTTCCCCGCCGGCGGGGGGCGAGAGCGACAGCGGCTCCTCCCGGGCGTCGATGATCTGGAGGACCCTGAGGCGGTAGAGGACCTCCAGCGCGTCCTCCAGCCGGGCGCCGTGGCCCAGGATCTGCACCTTGGCCATGCTCACGAGCACGCCGTCCCCCCCGTGCGCGGCAGCACGGCAGCCACGATCGCCTCGGCGGCCTCCGCGAGGTGGGCCTCGCACGCCTCGCGGAGGACCGCCACCCGCCCCGCCGCCGCCTCGCGGATACCCTCGGCCTCGCGGCGGGCCCGAGCGAGCGCGGCCGTCCGCCGCTCGCCGGCCGTCCTCGCCGCCCGCGCCAGGATCTGCGCGCGGAGCTCCTCGGCCCTCCGCCGCGCCTCCTCGATCCGGGCCTCCGCCTCCCTCGCGGCTTCCAGGCGACGCCGCGCCACCTCCTGCTCCACCCGCCGGATCTCCTCCAGCGGGTTCACCGCGGACCCTCCTCCGGGCGCCCGCGCGCGCGCCTGGCCCGGGCCTCCTTGGCCCGCTTCAAGCGGAACCGCTCCTCCCGCTCCCGTTCCTCCAGCACGGCCTCGATGGCACGGAGCCGTCGCTCGAGGCGGGGGATCAGCACGTGCTCCAGCGCGTTGGCGCGTCGGGTGGTGGTCCCGATCTCCTTCGCCAGGCGCCGCGCCCTGACCTCGCGCGTCGCCAGCTCGACCACGAGGTCGAGCTCGGCCTCGAACGCCTCCGCCAGCGCGTCGACCCGCGCGGTGGTCGCGTGCAGGCTGTACCCGCGGGCCGTGGAGGGACGCCCGATCGCGCGGCGCTCGATCTGCGGCACGCGGACCCCCATGATCGATGCGGTCCTCGCTTCCAGGAAGATGTCGCCGGCGGAAGCGAGCGCCGCCGACCGGACGGCCTCGGGGCCGTCCACGGCTTCCGTCCAGCCGAGGAGACGCGTGGCCTCCGCGGCGACCCGCTCGAGCGCATCCGCGCCGGCGAGGACGACGTCGGTGGCCTTCCGGAACTCCTTCAGGAGCTGGGTGCGCTTGTCCTCGAGCAGGCCGTGCGCCTGCCGCGCCAGGCGTACCTGTCCTGCGATCGCGAGGAGCTGGCTGCGGGTCCCGCCCGTATCCGGCTCCATCCGGGCGCCTCCATCTCCTCCCTCACGTTCGTATCCCGCGGGCGGAGCGGTGACATGGGCCATCGGTCCCCCGTTCGCGCGGCCGGACGGGCGCGGCCGCACCACGATCCGGGGGCCGGCCCTCGCGAAGCCCAGGGCGATCGCGACGCCGAGCCGTTACCTCTTCGCGCTACGCGGGTCTAGATCGAGGGCCCTAGGGAGGCGCTCGAAGATCTCCGGTCCCCGCCCGAGGGCGAGATCGGGGGCGGGGAAGGCCCGCGATGGGCGGGGACCCGATGTGCGTGGGACGGGCGCGGGGCTAGCGTGAGATCGGAACGAGGAGGTCGCCATGGGCCAGACGTCGACGCTTCACCCGGGTCCGAACGTGGTCCTGTGGACGCTCGCGGCGTCGTCGCTGCTGCTCGCGAGCGGCGCCCTCGCGGTGGTCCTGTGGGAGCCCAGGGCGCTCTGGATCGGGCTGTTCGCGGGGCTCCTCGGGCTGGTGAGCTGGGGCGTGTTCACGCGGGTGCGGACCCGGCTGCGGGCGCGGGCCGGCGCGAGCGCGGCGCTCGCGGACGCCGGATTGATCCTCGGGGCCGTCGTGGTCCTGCCGCTGCTCGGGTTCGCGGTGCTCTGGATCGGGCTGCTCCTGATCCTCGGCGTTACGTGGCTGCTCCACCTGGTCGGGCTGGCCTGAGCCCGGCGGTGAGACCTGGGCCACGTCGCAGGGGGAGCCGGGGCTCCCGGGGACCGGGCACCTCGAACGGGGGTCTGCGGGGGCGCTCATCCTCTACCATGCTGTCCGAGAGGCTACGCCCCCGTAGCTCAGTGGAGAGAGCAGCGGTTTCCTAAACCGCGTGTCGGAGGTTCGATTCCTCCCGGGGGCACCACGGGCGGGGAGGGGCGACGAGGCGATCGCCGCGGCGGAGACCGCGCACCGGATCGGGATCAGGCGCTGACGAGCTCCCTGACCGGCCGGTCCGCGGGGCCGCTCTCGGAGCCCACGACGAGCCCTACGCCGATGCGATCGCGTCCGCGGGGTGAGCCTGACCAGGCGCGGCGTAGCGCGGAGGTTCCAAACTTGGATGTTCCAACTTTGGATGTTCCAAATCTGGAACCTCCCTCATGCTATCGTTCGCGTCGATGGGCAGACCGGTGTTCGTGGGGAGGGAGCGCGAGCTCGCCGTCCTGGGAGACGAGCTCGGGCGGGTGCGCAGCGAGGGCGCTGGGCGCCTCGTGCTCGTGAAGGGGAGGCGGCAGGTCGGCAAGTCGAGGCTCGTCGAGGAGTTCCTGGAACGGACCGGGGTTCCCCACGTGTTCTTCGCCGCCACGAAGGGCCGGGCGGCCGCGGTCGAGCTCCGCGCGTTCGCCGAGGCCGTGGCCCGCTCCTCGCTGCCCGCGGCTGAGCTCGTGCGGGGCGGCGTCTCCTTCGATCGGTGGGAGGCCGCCCTCGAGGCGGCGGCGCAGGGGCTCGAGCCGGGACGTCCCGGGGTGATCGTGCTCGACGAGCTGCCGTACCTCATCGAGGGGGACCCCTCGGTCGAGGGGTCGCTCCAGACGGCGTGGGACCGGGCGTTGCGTCGGCGGCCCGTGCTCCTCGTGGTCATCGGCTCGGACCTCGCCATGATGGATCTGCTGACCCAGCACGACCGGCCTCTCTACCTCCGGGTCGGCCGGCAGATCACGCTGCCACCGCTCGCTCCCGCCGAGCTGGCGGACCTCGCGGGCCTGGACGCGACGATGGCCCTCGATGCCTACCTCGTGGTCGGCGGGTTCCCCGCCCTCGCGCTCGAGTGGGGGCGGGCCCGGGACCCTGCGACGTTCCTCCGGCGGGAGCTGCCCGACCCCACCTCGCCGCTCGTGGTGGCCGGGGAGCGGATGATCGCCGCGGAGTTCCCGCCCGAGGCCCAGGCCCGGGCGGTGCTGGAGGCGATCGGGGCCGGCGCGCGCACGTTCAGCGGGATCGCCACCGTGGCCGCGATCCCCAAGGTGGCCCTCCAGCGGGCCCTCGACCTGTTGATCGCCAAGCGCGTCGTGGAGAAGGTCACGCCGCTCTCCGCGAGGCCCTCCCGCCTCAGCCGGTACGTGGTGGCCGATCACTACCTGCGGTTCTGGCTCCGCTACGTGGGGCCGGGGCTGGAGGAGATCCTCCGCGGCCGGGGGGACCTGGTCGTGGAACGGGTCCTCGAGAGCTGGCCCGAGTACCGGGGGCGCGCGGTCGAGACGCTCGTGCGTGCGAGCGTCGAGCGGATGCTCCCGGACGCCCGGTTCGGGGACGCGCGGCGGGTGGGGGCGTTCTGGACCCGGGACGGGGAGGTGGAGCTCGACCTCGTGGGAGCGCCGACCGGGCCGCCGGCCCGCCGGGTGAGCTTCGTCGGCTCGATCAAGTGGCGCGAGCGCTCCCCCTTCGACCTCCGCGACCTCGCCTCCCTGATCGAGCAGCGGCCGAGG
>FWPU01004596.1_pt1 | contig 31828 bp, 24 predicted proteins | sample 2228361 | NCBI WGS metagenome assembly FWPU01 (sample SAMEA103939777, study PRJEB20133) | metagenome
ACGCCACACCCCCCACAGCCCAGCCCTCGGGAGGGTTGGGCTGCGGGGTGTGGCGTTTCTGGGCGAGCGGCAAAAGCAAGGCTTGAAGGGCGGGCCGCTACTTCCTGGCCTGGACCTCGCCGATGATCCTGGCCTTCAGGTCTGCCAGAGGCACGGCGCCCAGGTCTTCGCCGGAGCGCAGTCGCACGGCAACGGCGCCGGCGGCCGCCTCCCTATCGCCCACTATGAGCATGTAGGGCACCTTCTGGAGCTGCGCCTCGCGTATGCGGGCGTTCATGCGTTCGTTGCGAGCGTCGGTATGGACGCGGATCCCCGCCTCGGCCAGTTCCGCCGCCACGCGGCTGGCATACTCCTGGTGCCGGTCGGCGATGGGGATGACCACCGCCTGCACCGGCGCGAGCCAGGTGGGGAAGGCACCGCCATAGTGCTCGATGAGCACGCCCATGAAGCGCTCTATGGAGCCCAGCAGGGCGCGATGGACCATGTACGGCTGGTGCTCCTTGCCATCCTCGCCTACATAGGTCAGCCCGAAGCGCTCGGGCATGTTGAAGTCGAACTGCACCGTGGTGCACTGCCACAGGCGGCCGATGGCGTCCTGAATGAGGATGTCAATCTTTGGCCCGTAGAAGGCGCCGCCGCCCTCGTCCACGTCGTACTCCATGCCCCGGCGCTCCAGGGTGCGGCGCAGCGACTCCGTCGCCAGCTCCCAGCGCTCCGGGCTGCCGACGGCCTTGGGCGGCTTGGTGGACAGCACCACCTGGAACTCTTTGAAGTCAAAGGCCCGCAGCAGGACGAAGGTCAGGTCCAGGACGCCGTTTATCTCCGACTCCACCTGGTCGGGACGGCAGAAGATATGGGCATCGTCCTGGGTGAAGCCGCGCACCCGCATCAGCCCGTGGAGCACGCCGCCCCGCTCGTACCGGTACACCGCGCCCAACTCGCCGATGCGCATGGGCAGGTCGCGGTAGCTGCGCAGGGCCGTCTTGTAGTACATGATGTGGAACGGGCAGTTCATGGGCTTGACGTAGTACTCCTGCTCGTCCATCTCCATGCCGGCGAACATGTTTTCCTTGTAGAAGCCCAGGTGGCCGCTGGTCTGCCAGAGGGTGGCGCGGCCCACATGGGGCGTATAGACCAGGTCATAGCCGGCGCGCTGGTGCTCGCGCTTCCAGAAGTCCTCGATGGCCGCCCGCACCCTGGCCCCCTTGGGGTGCCAGATGATGAGGCCCGGCCCGACCTCCTCGTGCACCGAGAACAGGTCCAGGTCCTTGCCCAGGACGCGGTGGTCGCGGCGCCTGGCCTCCTCCAGTTGGTGCAGGTACTCGTCCAGCGCCTCCTGGGACTCGAAGGCGGTGCCGTAGATGCGCTGGAGCATGGGCCTGTGCTCATCGCCGCGCCAGTAGGCCCCGGCGATGCTCAGCAGCTTGAAGGCCGGAATCTTGCCCGTGGACGGCACGTGTGGCCCGGCGCACAGGTCCTCGAAATCGCCGTGGCGGTAGGTGGATATGGCCTCCTCCTCGGGGATCTCCTGGATAATCTCCTGCTTGAAGGGCTGGGCAGCGTTCATGGCCAGGGCCTGCTCCCTGGGGTACTCCCTGTACTGGAAGGGCAGGTCCCTGGCGATGGTCTCCCTCATGCGGCGCTCGATCTCGGCCAGGTCCTCGGGCGTGAAGGGCCTGGATACCAGGAAGTCGTAGTAAAAGCCGTCCTCTGTCGGCGGCCCGACACCCAGCTTGGCGTCGGGGAACATCCTGGTGACCACATCAGCCATCACGTGGGCAGCCGAGTGGCGTATGCGTTTGCGGAGTTCAGCAAGCTGTGGGTCAATTTTCACTGGCATGGACAAAATACCCCCTGAGTTTGGACGTGGAAGCCCAGACTTTCGGCCTGGACTGGCTAAGACGGGTGTCTCGCGCAAAGGGAAGCCTCCCGTGCCTGAGACGCACGCACGGGAGGCTCCCTAGTCAACAGGGTGCTACGTCCGGGGGCTATTACGCGGTTCCCAAGTGGAACAGTCCTCAACAGCAGAGGTATAGGGCAGGCTAACAGTGCTATTTTAGCCCGGCGACGGAAGTCGGTCAAGCTCGGATGGGCCAGCTAGGCCTTCGTCAACCTGGTGGCCGCGACGGGCGCAGGCCAGGCGCTACTGGTCTACCACCGACCCGTCCAGATGAAGCCGAGTCGCGACCTCCCGGGGCCTGGGCGGGTACTTCTCCTGGGCGTCCTCGGCCAGCTCCACGCCGATGCCGGGTGCGTCCGGGATGATGATGAAGCCGTTCTCGCACTTCAGCGGGCTTTTCACAATGCCCTTCTTGGGAGGCTCCTGCTCGCCGCGTGGGTACTCCTGCAGGGCAAAGTTGGGAATGCAGGCAGCAAGCTGCACGCAGGCAGCGGTGCTCAGGGGGCTGAGGGGGTTATGCGGCACCACGCCCACGTAGTGCGCCTCGGCGATGGCGGCTATCTTCTTGGAGTGGGTGATGCCTCCCGCCAGGCACACGTCCGGCCGGACGTACTGCACAGCGCCGCGCTTCAGCAGCATCTCGAATTCATGGATGGAGTGCAGCCGCTCTCCGGTGGCGATGGGAATGGCGATGTGGTTCGCCACCAGGCCCATGGCGTCGAAGTTCTCCGGCAGGATGGGGTCCTCGTAGAAGAAGGGATGGAACTCCTCGATGCCCCTGGCCAATACTATGGCCTCGGCCGGCGTGAGCCGCCGGTGTATCTCGATGCACAGGTCAACGTCGTTGCCCACCGCGTCGCGGTAGGCGCCCACCGTCTCGATGGCGTCCCGCATCTTGTCCACGTGGGTCTTGAAGAAGGGGACTTCCCTGGACTCGTCCAGGAAGGGCGTCAGGTGGCCGACAGCCGTGAAGCCTTTGGCTTTGGCCTCCTTCACGCCCTGTATGAGCTTCTCCTTGGTGTCGCCGAAGACGTGGTAGTACACGCGGGCCTTGTCGCGCACCTTGCCCCCCAGCAACTGGTACACAGGCACCCCGAAGTACTTGCCGGCGATGTCCCAGAGGGCTATATCTATGGCGCTGATGGCCCCCATGATGGCGGCGCCCCGGAAGTGGCTGAAGCGGTACATGTACTGCCAGTGGTGCTCGATGCGCAGCGGGTCCTGCCCCACGAGATAGTGCGCAAGCTTTTTGATGGCAGCCTCCGACGCCTCCAGGAAGCCCCAGGCGCCGGACTCCCCGACGCCAGTGATCCCCTCGTCGGTGTGGACTTTGGCGAACAGGTACCTGTCTATGGGCAGCGCTTCTACAGCCGTTATCTTCATAGCCTCTCCTCAACTGGGCTTGATTTCGGGCAGGCCAGTGGCCCACTTCACCGGGGGCGCACAGGGGCGTAACATGTTGCGCCCCTGCGGGATAGTGCGGGCGTGCCAGCAGGGGCATGACTTTTTCCCGGCGCTGGGCCGCCTGTATTGTAAGTGCCTGGAAGGCTACGCACAAGGCCAGCAGCACGGGCCACACATTGTAGTTGACATGAACCGATGTCGCTAAGTAACATGCCCTCGGAATACGCACTGGCATAGAAACGGTAAGCTTATGGCCCAGACTCACCTTGCCCTCTTGGGCGTTTCCCCTGCGCTGGCGCTCAGCCGTGAGTGGTGGTGGGCGCTGGTGGCAGCAGCCCTCGCCCTGGCTGCCATCTGGGCGCTGTGGCTGCTGGTACGGCCCCTTGTGCACAGGCTGTACCGCTGGATTGATTCCCTGGTACCCGCCGACCTCTCCGCCACCGAGCGGCCAACGGTCCAGGTTGTCATGCTGGCGCTGAGTCTGGCTGTCGCCACAGGCGCGGGCATATCCATCGCCAACACGCTGGGGCTGGACACCAGCGGGCTGGTGCAACAACTGAAGGTCTGGGGCATCAGCGCGGCGAAATGGCTGCTTCCCAGGCTGGTGCGCATAGCCATCATCATAGCCCTCACCCTGGTCATCATCAGGGTCATCAACCGGATAATACCCGTCGCCGTGCGCCGCTACCTGGCCCACCGCCAGGGCGAGACAGCCCAGGAAGCGGAGGTGCAGAAGCGAGCGGACACCCTGTCCAGGGTGCTCCAGCAGACCATCCGCCTCCTGGCCGTTACCATCGCGCTGTTCATCACCCTTGACGAGATTGGCGTCAACATAGCGCCCGTCCTGGCCGGGGCCGGCGTGGCGGGCATTGCCATCGGCTTCGGCGCCCAGAGCCTGGTGAGGGACATCCTCACCGGCATCTTCATCCTGCTGGACGACCAGTTCCGCGTGGGCGATGTGGTGACCGTTGCTGGCATCGGGGGCCTGGTGGAGGACTTCAACCTTCGCCGCACGGTGTTGCGCGACCTGGAGTTTGTCGCCCATTACATACCCAATGGCCAGATCAGCACCGTCAGCAACCGGACCAAGGAGCGCTCCCGCGCCGTCATCAACATCCAGGTCGCCTACAAAGAGGACCTGGACAGGGTCATCAGGGTACTCAACGAGCTCGGTGAGGAGATGCATCAGGACCCGTACTTCGGCCCCCTCATGACGGAGCCTCTCAAGGTGAACCAGGTGGTCAGCTTCGACGAGTCGGGGATTACCATCAGGGTCATGGGCCAGACGCTCCCCATCCGCCAGTGGGACGTCATGGGCGAGTACCGGCTGCGGGTGAAGAAGCGGTTCGACAAGGAGGGTATCGAGATACCCTTCCCGCACCGGACTATCTACTGGGGGGACAGCCAGGAGTCAAAAGTGCGCCATATCATCGCCAGCCTGCCGCCCGAGACCCGGGAGGCCCTGGCGCGAGAACAGGCGGAAGGAGAGAAGCCAAAGGATGGTGCTTCGTAGGCTTTTCCGAGGGCGCGTGCTGCCGTCCCACTGGTACAACATCCAGCCGGACCTGCCTTTCAAGCTTCCGCCTCTCATAAACAGCCGCACGGGGTTCCCGGTCGGCCCCCGGGACCTGGAGCACTTCCTGGCCCCTGAGCTGGTGGACCAGGAGCTGAACACCAGGGACAGGGAGGTCCGCATCCCCGACGCGGTGCTGGAGTACTACGAGGGCTGGCGGCCCACGCCCATAGTCCGCGCCGAGCGACTGGAGGAGGCGCTGGACACCCCCGCGCGCATCTTCTACAAGTACGAGGGCGGCAGCCCCTGCGGCAGCCACGAGTGCAATACGGCCTACCCTCAGGCCTACTACAGCAAGCGTGGCGGGGCCAACCGGCTGGTCACCGGCACCGGCGAGCCTGAGTGGGGCAGCGCCTTGGCTATGGCCGGCGCCGCCTTCCGTCTTGGCGTGCTTATATTCCTCGTGCGGGCGGCGGCCCAGCGCAGTCCCCACCTGGAGCCTATGCTACGTCTGCTGCAAGCCGAGACGTTCCTTAGCCCCAGCGACACTACCCGCGCCGGCAGGCGGGCGCTGCAGGCAGGCCCCCAGGCGCCAGGCTCTTTGGGCGTGGCCATCTCTGAGGCTGTGGAGGTGGCCCTGGAGGACTCCAGGGCCAAATGCTGCCTTAGCACGGTGCTGGGCCACGTGGTGTTGCACCAGACAGTCATCGGACTGGAAGCGCGGAGCCAGATGGAGCAGCAGGGGGTCTACCCCGACGTGGTCATAGGCTCCGCCGGCGGTGGGACCAGCTTCGCCGGGCTGGTGCTGCCCTTCGTGCGGGACAGGCTCCACGGCAGGAACATCCGGTTCGTGGCCGCGGAGCCCGCCGAGGTGCCCAGCCTGACCAGGGGCACCTACGCCTATGACTACGCCGACGCCGAGGGCCTGTTCCCCCTCCTCAAGATGCATACCGTCGGCCATCGCTACTTACCGCCCCTCATCGAGGCCGAGTCCATGAGGTACCACGGCATGGCGCCGGTGGTCAGCGCCCTGATGGACAAAGGGTACATAGAGGCCGTCTCCTGCAGCCAGCGCGCGGTCATGGAAAGCGCGGTGCTCTTTGCCCGCACCGAGTCCCTGATTGTAGGCCCGGCAGCAGCCTACGGCCTTCACGCGGCTGTCCTGGAGGCGCTGCGCTGCAAGGAGACTGGCGAGGCCCGCATGGTCCTCTTCGGCATCAACTCCCACGGCAACTTCAAGCTGGATGTCTACGAGGCCTTCCTCCGAGGTGAGATGGCTGACATCTCACCCGACGAGTCCAGCATGCGCGAGGCGATGGAGGACCTGCCCCGCGTTGCAGCTTCAGGTGTTCAGCCGCAGGCATGACCTCCGCTGGCCAGCGGAGGTCATGAGTCGCACAGGTCGCCTGACCGCCTACCTGTGCCATGGCTGTGCAGGGATTGTGGTTGCCTAATGCCAGGCAAGGCATGGCGAAAATTGCTCCGAGAGCTACTCCCGGCGGCACCCTGTGTCAATGTGACTTCAGGGTAGTGTAGCGGCAATCGGCGGGTCTGTCCGAAGGACCAGCGCCCTGGCGTCACTGCCCGGCGGCCTGCTTCTTAACCGCCTCGATCATGGCCTGGATGTAGCCATTGGCGAAGGCGCGGCCCCGGTGCCCCCAGGGCGTGTCCTCGAAGGTCTGGGGCACGTGGTCGTCAATGAAGAAGCTGTCGAAGCCCACCTCGTGGTAAATCTTCATGGCCCTGTACATGTCCACGTAGCCGGTGTTGATAAACTCCTCGTGGAACCTGGGCACCTGGCCGGACACGTTGCGGAAGTGGACGTAGAGTATCTTCTTGCGCTCCCCGAAGTAGCGGATCATCTCATAGATGTCATCGCCCTCCATCTCGGAGAAGGTGCCCTGGCAGAACTCGATGGCGTTGCAGGGCGACGGGTATATCTCGATGAGGCGCTTGTAGGACTCGAAGCTCCGCAGGAGCTGGGGGATGCCTCCCAGCCTGGGCACCGGCGGGTCGCAGGGGTGGATGCCCAGGCGGATGCCCTCCTCCTCGGCAATGGGGGTAATGGTCCTGATCCAGTAGGCCAGGTTGTCCCACATCTCCTCCTCGGAGTACTCGCGGTCGTGGGTGAGGGGCATCCTCTGGGCCTCGTCGTAGTCGAAGGCCGTGGCGACGGCGCCGCAGCGTATGATGGCCGGCGTCGTGCGCCAGACGTGGGACGGCATCCAGTTGTAGCCGAAGATGGGTATGCCCGCCCTGGCGATGTTGCGGACGGTGTAAATCATGTTCTCGATCTGCTGGTCGCGCCTGGGACCGCCCAGCATGATGTGGTCGTAGAACCACGTGGGCACGTTCTCGATGGCCGAGAGCTTCAGGCCGTACTGCTCCACCGTCAGGCGTAGCTTCACCAGGTCGTGCAGCTCCCAACGGCCGCCGGCGCTGGGCAGGTTGGGCGTGTTCAGCAGCACGTCGGTGGCGCCGTACTGGGCGGCGAAGCGCAGGTACTCGGGCGTGGCATCGCGGAACTGGCCGAATCCGGGTCTCATGTGACTCGCTCCTCACGATGGGAATTGGGACTTGTTGGCGCAGCGTGCCAGGCCATCATATTACGCCTCCGACGGCGTATCAAGCGCCGGCTGCGGAGGCTGCTACAGCTTTTGCAGCGCCTCTTTGGCCAGCACAATGCCGCTGGAGACGAAGATGACGGCCAGCGCCGCGTAGCGGAAGGCCCGCTCGTCCATTCGCCGCATGAGCATGCTGCCCACCTTGAGGCCAGCCAGCACCGGCACTATGGCCAGCAGGACCAGCGCTAACCTCTCCCGCGTGTACAGCCCGGCGATGGCGTACCCCACGATGGCAACGACGCCGGTGGCCATCAGGTAGAAGGCCATGGATGCCCGCATGGCCAGCTTGGGCCAGCCTCGCTCCAGCAGGAACAGCGCCACCAGCGGCCCGCCCACGCCAAAGGCCGAGGAGGTTATGCCCACGGCGAACCCCGCCAGCAGGCCCACCGGGTAGGGCATGGGGATGCCGCCGTTGGGCTTCAGGACTGTGAGCAGGGCCAGGAGCACAATGAAGGCCGAGATGCCTATCCTCAACACGCCGGCCTCCACCGAGTCCAGGATGAACACCCCGATGGGCGCGCCCAGCAGCGCGGCGATGGCGATGGGGCCAATCTTCTTCAGCGGCAGGTCCTGCCAGGACTGGACCACTATCCAGCCTTTCAGGCCCAGCGCCACCGTGTTCAGCATCACCACCGCCGACTGGGGGTCCAGCACCAGCAGCAGCACCGGCATGGAGGCGACGCCGGTGCCAAAGCCCACGGCGCCCAGCACCGTGGATCCGACGAACATCATGACGGCGGCAGTGACCAGTTGGACGACGCTCACGCCGGCCGCTGCCCGCCTTCAGCGGCCATGGCCGCGCAATGTGGGACTCTTTCCTGCATAACCAACTTTTCCGTCGCCCCGCACCCTACGGCACGGCCTGCCCGGCCAGCACGCCGGTGCAGCGCTCGTTGTCCACCGCCACCTGGCCGTTGACCAGCACATAGGGAATGCCTGTGGGGAACTGGCACGGGTCGTCGTAGGTGGCGTTATCGTTGATGTGCTCGGCGTCGAAGACCACGATGTCGGCGAAGTAGCCCTGCTGGATGCGGCCACGCCGCGTCAGGCCGAAGCGCGTGGCGGGGTTATCGGTCATGCGCTGTACCATCTGCTCCAGGCCCATGATGGGGAACTGCCGCCGCAGCCGGCCCAGGAAGCGCGGGAAGGTGCCATAGGCCCGGGGATGGGGCATGCTGCCCATGGGGATGGAGTCGCTGCCCACCATGTAGTCCGGCCGGGACAGGAACTCCATCGCGTCGCGGCTGATTTGCCGCCAGACGGCCACGCTCTGGGGCGGCGCGCCCCGGTAGCCCACCTGCAGCTCCTCCTCGATGAGCAGGTCCAGCAGCGCCTCGCCCAGGGACACGCCGCGCCTGCGGGCCACGTCGGGCAGGGCCATGCCCTCCAGGTGCCGGTTCTTCTTGAGGTAGGTGAACACGGCGTCGTCCAGGCTGCGGTGAGTCTGGCCGTCCAGGTACTGGATAGCGCGCTGCCGCGTGGCCGGGTCCTTGAGTCGCTCCAGGATGGCGTCGGGGCCGCCGTCATGCATGTCGCTGGGCAGGAAGCTGGCCGGGAAGGTGCTGCCGGTGGGATAGGGGTAAAGCTCCAGGGTGCAGTCCACGCCCTGGGCCTTGGCCTCGTCTATCAGCTTCATGCGCTCGGCCACCTTGCCGGCCGTGCTGGCGGCCGTGCGGTAGTGGGAGAAGTGGACCTTCACGCCCGCGCGCCGCCCGATCTCCAGCGCCTCGGGCACGCCACCGCCGCCGAAGCCGCGCTCGGGGTTGACGTCCCGCAGGTGAGTGACGTACACGCCGCCGTACTCGCGGACCACCTGGCACAGCTCCACCAGCTCATCGGTGGTGCTCCAGGCGTTGGGCATGTAGGACATGCCGGTGGCGAAGCCCACCGCGCCCTGCTCCATGCCCTGCCTGACCAGGCGCTTGGCCCTCTCCAGGGCGTCGCCCACCAGGGGCGCGTCCTTGAAGCCCAGCGTCTCCAGGCGGATGGCGCCGTGGGCGATGCAGTAGGCGGTGTTGATGGCAACCTTCCTGTGGTAGTGGGAGCGAAAGGCCGCGACGCTGCTCATGTCCAGGTCTTCGGGCGGCTCGCCCAGGAGGCCGGCCAGGTAGCGGCGGTACATGCGGTAGTTATAGGGGGACAGCGGGGCGTAGGAGAGGCCGTCCTGCCCCAGTACCTCGGTGGTGATGCCCTGGCGCAGGCCGTTGGCGTGCTGGGAGTCCAGCAGCAGCGCGCCGTCCGAATGGGCGTGGGTATCTATGAAGCCAGGCGACACCACCAGCCCGGTGGCGCTGATGACCCGCCGGGCCTCGGCCCGCGACAGGTCGCCGATGGCCTCGATGGCCTCGCCCTTTATGCCCACGTCGGCCCGGTAGCCAGGCCGGCCGGTGCCATCAACCACGGTCCCGCCAAGGATGACCACGTCAAACATCGCTCCCTCCCGCTATGTCTCCTGACAGGTGGCTTGCGCCCTGGGAAGCCACCTGTCAGCAATGAGTCCCTCAAAATGACGCCAGCGGGCAGTATACCACAGCAGGCCCGTATATCACTGCGGCGCAGGCCGGCGAGCCTGTACCAGACTAGTAGGGAGTCCTGGCCCACTGTGGTCCCCCTTGGCAAGGCGTGACGCACATTAGCGCTGCCTCGTGGCGGATGTAACGCCTTCAGCTCCCTCTCTAGCTCTCCCCCACAGGGGGCGAGGAGCCTCCCTGCCCCCATGGGGGAAGGTTAGAAAGGGGGCCATATCCCTGCCCTCTGTGGGGGAAGGTCAGGGCCTGCCCTCTCGGCTGTGCTGGGGGCAGGCTCCGAGCTTGCCGAGGGGAAGGGGGCATGGCAGCCCATCCAACGCCATCCCGTTATTTTGCATCACGCGTTGCCAAGGGGGACTGCGGAAGCGTTCCCCTTGTCCAGCAAGGGAAAGGCTTGGCTCTCCCCCTTGCCAAGGGGGGAGAGCTAGAGGGGGTTGAGAAGGCAGCAGCTACTGACTTGTTACAGGCCCCGGGCCGGCAGACGCTGAGCGCATCCGCGTGTCCTCTGATGACACATCTGCCTGCTCCATAAGGCATAGCGTCTGTTTCCCGAGCGACGTCTGCCTCAGAGGGCAGCACGTGTGGCCGGGCGACATATTGACACAGGCGATGCGGCGCATTAGGTTTAATAGCACTCCGCAGCGAGGGACAGGGACATGCCCATCGCAGACCACCGCAACCTTCCAGAAGTCCCCTGGAGGCCACGCCATCGCAAGTGGGACATCACCAGGCCGGGCGATGGCACCACCAGCAGCAGCCTGTCCATCTTCGTGGTTGGCGTGGGGGCCGGCGCGCCGCTGCACCAGCACAAGGCGGATGAGCTTATCGTCCTCCTGGAGGGCACACTGGAGGTGCGCATCGGCGGGCAGGTGCACAGGGTCGGGCCGGAGCATACGCTGGTCATCCCGCCCGACACTCCCCACGGGTTCACCAGCGTCGGCCCTGGGGACGCCCGGCTGCTGGTCTTCTTCCCCGTCCAGGACGCCTTCCAGCAGACTACATACCTGGAAGGGCGGCCGCCAGCGGCACTGGGGGGCTGAAGGCCCATGCTCATCGGCATAGACGATACGGACATGCCGGACAGCCGTGGCACGGGCTGGCTCGCACGGCAAATGGCTGCCTGCCTGGAGTCCCGCAAGCTCGGCGTGTCCCGTGGGACCACGCGCCACCAGCTTCTCGTGCATCCCCATATCCCTTACACTTCCCACAACAGCGCGGCATGCCTGGAACTGGAAACTCACCACTCTGCCGCAGAAGTCTTCCAGGCATGCAAGGAGTTCCTTGAAGAACACTTCGTGCCAGGCTCTGACCCGGGGCTGTGTCTGCAAAGCGGTGCCGGCGACTCCCTGGAAACCGTGGAGTTCGGCCGGAGCGCTCAGCGTGTCCTGCTACGGGCAGAGGACGCCCATGCTTTCGCCAGACGACATGGGCTTTTGCTGGAGGCGCTGGGAGGGACAGGCCAGGGCGTGATCGGAGCGGTGGCCGCAGTGGGCCTCCGCCTCTCGGGCAACGACGGCAGGTTCATTGAGTTGAGGGGAGTCAGGCAAGCCCAAGGGGTGCTGTCTGTAGCCGACATCCTTGCCACTACCGGCGTGGAGTCGGTGCGGACGGCGGACAACGCGGAGCTTCCTCCAGACGCCCGGGTGGACACCCAGGACTGGCTACGCCCACGCCTGGTCAACGGACGGCCGGTGCTGCTGGTGAAGCCTCATCCCCTGGCGCCAGGAGGTTGGACTACCCTTGACACCAGGAACAGGCAGTGTCGCCAGGAGTAGCGTCGGGCAACTGGCGTTTCTGGTTGCTACAGGCGGCCTCATCGCCCTTGCGCGGCGTTATCTGGACCTCAGCATTGGTGTGCCTGGTCATACCGGCGTCCTGTGGATGTTCCTGCTCATATATGCCCGTGGACGCGCTGAGCACCCGCTGGCCGGCGCGGTCACAGGGGCCAGCGCCGCCCTGTGGGGCGAGGCCCTGGGCTTCAAGGAGACGCGCCCTACAATCTCCTGCTTTACAGCACTGTGGGCGCGGTAGCCGATGCGGTGGCCTTTTTGCCGGGCCTGCGCCTCAGCACGCCTCTTGGAGGTCTCCTGGCGGGAGCCGTGGCGCACGCCGCCAAGTACGGCTTCATCCTGGTACACGCCACGGCGCTCGGTCTGTCCAAAAAGTTCCTGCTGGTGGGCGTGCTGGAAAGTTTTGCCTACCATCTGGCTTTCGGCGCCATGGGGGGACTGGCTGCGGGCCTGACACTCTGGGCCATCCGGCGCCGGTTGGGACCGGGCAGGCGGGCATCCCGTCAGTAGGCCGGGAAGGCCCATCACCTGCCTTCAGGGCAGCACCCGGAACATGTGCTCCGGCGCGGGCGACAGCGCCTCGATGGGCACAGGCCCCAGCTCCTTGCCCGGCATGGCCCACTGGACCTCGAACTGGGACGGCGGAGCCAGGGGCGTGTACTCCAGCCGGACGCGGTGCTTGCCGGCGCCCAGCGCTATCCCGGCCTGGGAGTGCAGCCAGGGCGATTCCGGGTCCTGGGCAAGGAGGTTGCCGTCCAGGTACAGCCGCAGCTTGCCTGCCCCCAGCACCCGGAAGCGGTAGTCGCCGCCCACGGGGGCCTCCAGCGTGCCTTCCCACACGGCCAGGTAGGGCTCCGGCACGACCGGGTCGTAGTAGAACACGTCCAGGGCCGGCGTCACGTGCATGGCGTCAGGCTCGCCCTGCTCCCTACCTGACCTGTAGAACCTGCCGACCAGGCCCACGGGCCGCACCGGCCCGTGGTAGAGGTACTGCGGCGGGACCGGCCCGAGTTCCCCCTCGGGAGGCTGCCACAGCAGGCGAAGGGCGCTGGCCGGGTCGGTGACGTGAGCGCGGACCTCCAGCCAGTGCAAGCCCACCGCTGGCAGCACGCGCACGGACCTGCGCCCCTGCCACAGCAGGCGCGCACCATCCAGCCAGACCTCCGCCGAGGGCGGGCCTTCCAGCCGCAGCAGGTACTCGCCGGGCTTCACGATGTGCAGCGTGCCCTTCCAGGTGACGTCGAAGGGCGGGCCAGCGCCCAGGTCTTCCAGCAGCCAGGCAGCCTCGGTGCCGTGTACTATCGCCTCCCGTGCTGTCCCGTCGGCGAAGGTGTAGCGCGCCTCCAGGCCCAGGGACGACTCCATCTGCTCCCGGCTGATGAGCGCCGAGTAGTAAAGGACGTCCCCTCCTCCCGGCGGGCGGACTTCGCGGGACTCGGCTTCGGGGTAGTACGCCCTCAGCAGGCGGTAGAAGCTGCTCTCCCGCGGCTCGATATAGACCGCAGCGCCCTTCCAGACCTGGCTCACGTCAATGGGTATGCGGTCGGGAGGACGCAGCACGTCGTAGCGGACCTCGGGCGCCAGCACCGCCGTGGTCAGGCCATAGAGGAACTGCCTGGACGTAAGGAGGGTGTAGCCACGGCCCTGCTGCGTTAGCATGTCCCGCGTCCTCAGCGTCTCGTCGGTGGAGAAGGCCGAGTACACTGCCGGGTGCCGCGCCTGCGCCCCGAAGTAGGTGTTGATGTTGGCGAAGGCGATGGCGCCCAATGCTCCCAGCAGGAGCGCAGGCAGCGCCCGGCGCACCCACGGCCAGGGCGCCGACCGGCCAGCGCGCCACAGGGCGCCCAGGGCCAGCGTCGCGCACAGGGCTACCGCCGGCACGACTCCGATGGCCCGGAGGGACTGGGGCGCCTCCCAGGGCAGGGTTATGACTCCCGGCGCCACCATCACCAGCACCCAGGCAGGAAGCGCCGCAAGCTCCACCCGGCGCCAGCGTCCCAGGGCAAGGCCCAGCCCCAGCACGAAGAGCACGCCCATCCCGAAGTCCAGCATGGGAGCGCCGGGAAGGTTGTGGCGGGCGTTCAGGTCGCCGTGGTAGTTGAACATCAGCGCATGCTTCCACAGGCTGGTGCGAATCTCGCCCAGCGCCTCGCCCGGGGACACCAGGGAAAACACCGAGGTCGTCGCGGTGCGGCCAAAGAAGCGGTCGGCCTCCAGCACCGCCGACTCCAGCACCGGCGCGGCGACCATGGCCGCGACGACGCCCATGAGCAGCACCTTCCCGGCGAAACGCCTGAGGTTGGGGCGCTGGAAAACGAGGTAGTGAAGCAGCATGAAGCCCACCACCAGCGGGAAAAGCCGGAAAGGGGCGTAGGACCACAGGCCCAGGCCCAGGGCAGCGCCGGCGTAGCCGTAGTCCGAGGCCCGGCCGCTGCGCAGCGCCCTTAGCGTCAGATATGCGGCCAGGGCCGCAAAGAGCGGCGTCGTGATGCCGTGCATCCCGATGCGGCTCCAGTTCAGGTGCCAGCGCATCACGGCGGTCAGCAGCGCGGCCACCAGCCCCAGCCATGGCCCGAAGGCCAGCCTGCCCAGCAGGAAGGCCACCGCCACGCCGGCCAGGCCGAACATCACGCTCACCAGCCGGCCCGCTGTGATGGACACGCCCGCCAGATCGACGACTCCTGCAATGGGCAGCAGGTAAAAGCTGGGAAGGTTGGTGGAGGGCACGAAGACCGGCGTGGCACCGGGGTCCTTCTGGATGCGGTTGGCCTGGTAGAGGTTGTCTGCCTCGTCGTACCACAGCCCGGCCGGCAGGGTATCCAGGTGGTACAGGCGCACCAGCAGCGCCAGCGCCAGGACAGCGGCGAGCAGTGCCCAGTGGAGGGCGTCGGCCAGGCCCACCGATGCTAGCGATCGTTTCTCCCCAAGGCGACGCGCCAGGTCGGCCCAGCGGCCATCCAGGGATGGCAGGCTGAGCAGCAGGGCCAGCATGGAGCCGCCGTAGAGCCACCACGCCAGCGCGTCCGGCCCGTCGGCGAACAGGGCCAGGCTGGCGGCCAGCATGCCGGCGCTGGCAGCAAAGGCCACGGCCCCCACGGTCCGGGTGGCCTCTTGCAGTTGGGGCCAGGCGGCCGCCGGCGCTCCGGTGCCCGAAGGTGGCCCGGACGGCCCTGACTGGCGGGCTGTGGCTACGTCGGCGCTACATGCAAAGGAGGCCAGGGGCTGGCCGGCCACCGCCAGCGCCAGGCCCAGCACCGCCGCCAGGTAGAGGACGGCAGCCCATAGAAGGTGGTCAGCGCCCAGGAGGGCCTGGGCAGCGGCCCCTGTGCCCAAGGAGATCGGAGCCAGCAGCGCACGCCAGGCGCCGCTTTGGCGCAGAGACAGCCACAGAGCGGGGGATTGCTTCAGGCGCATGGCCTTCAGCATGTTGAGAGCACGTGGATAAAGCGCCATAGCACTGGGAACGGCAGGCAAGCTGAAGGGCCTGGCAACTGTAACGGCCCATCTTCACCCTCGCCCTGGCCTTCTCCCGTCGAGGGGCCAGCAGTGGACAGCCCTTGAAGCCAGGCGGGAGGCGGTCACGCTGGTCCGCCCTCGCCCCGCACCCCCTGTCCTTCAAGACCTGTCCGCCTTTGGACCCATCGAGGGAGAGCTGGAACTGCACACCCCCTGTCAGCCCCTGACGGCAGAAGGCCAGGGCGAGGCTGAGGCACCCCATCGGGACCGCGTGGGCCGGCTACCAGTATATACGCAAGACAGCGGTTTTACGCTACTACTGGTGTGTCACCTGTGATTTGATAAAGTCAGTCCTCTCCCATCCAGAGCGAGGAAGTCCCTTCTCCCCTGGCGGGAGAAGGGCAGAGCCTGCCCCGAGCCTGCCGAGGGGATGAGGGGGAGCATTCCTTCAATTTACGAGTGACAGACCACTACCCTGTAGCCGGATATGGCGGAATATCGGCCATGCTATAGCTGCCGCAGGCGCGGGTCGAAGCGGTCGCGCATCCAGTCGCCCAGGAAGTTGAGGGACATGACGGTGAGGCCAATGGCGATCCCTGGAAAGACAGCGATCCACCAGGCGTCGCGCAGGTAGTTGCGGCCATCGGCGATCATGGAGCCCCAGGTCGCTGTGGGCGGCGGGATGCCGGCACCCAGGAAGCTGAGGAAGGCCTCTGCCAGGATGAGCTGGCCAGAGCGCAGGCTGGCTATGACCAGGACGGTGTTGATAACGCCAGGGAGGATGTGCCGGAACAGGATGCGGCTGGTGGGCGCGCCAGCGACGTTGGCCAGCGCCACGTAGTCCCTGGTCTTGAGGGATAGCACCTCGGCGCGGACGTTGCGCACGAAGCCGGCCCATGCCAGCAGGGCCAGCAGGCCCATCATGGTAGTCAAGCCGGGGCCAATGACCACCGCGGCCACCAGCGCCACCAGGATAAACGGCAGCCCCAGCCAGATGTCCACGATGCGCATTATGACCTCGTCCAGAACGCCACCGAAGTAGCCTGCCACCAGGCCCAGGGCAGTCCCGACTACCGTGCCGCTTATCAGCGCCACGGCCACCACCATCAGCGAGATGCGGGAGCCGTAAATGAGCCGGCTGAGCAGGTCCCGCCCCACGGTGTCCGTCCCCAGGATGTGGTCCCAGCTCCCCTTCTCGTACCAGACGGGGGGCGAGTTGCGCTCTCTGAGGCTGTTCTGCAAGGGCGGATGGGGGGATATCCAGGGCGCAAATACGGCCACTATGACCATGCATCCCATGATTACCCCCGGCACCACTGGCCAGCGTGAAAGCCACTGGAGGGTAACGGCAACGCCGCCGGTCTTGCGTGGCAACGCTGGTATGTTGAGTTCTGCTTGAGCCATAGTCCCGCTTGTCCCCTTCAGGAGTAGCGAATCCTCGGGTCCACGAAGGCGTAAAGAATGTCCACCAGGAAGTTAAGCACCACGTAGGCCGTCGTGAAGATGAGCGTTACTACCGCCAGGACGGTGAAGTTGTTGGTGCTGACGGCGTCAACGCCGTACCTGGCGATGCCCGGCCAGGCAAACACCACCTCGACGGCGATGGAGCCGCTTATCAGCCCGCCCAGGAGCAGGCCCGAGTAGGTGAGGGGCGCGATGGCGGCGTTCTTGAAGGCGTGCTTCCAGACTATCGCCGTGTTCCCCACGCCCTTGGCCCGCGCCAGCTTGATGTACTCCGAGTCCAGCACATCCAGCATGGCCGAGCGCACCAGCCGCATGTAGCCCGCCGCGGCAAACCACCCCAGCGTCAGGCTGGGCAGGACGTAGTTGCGGATGGCAATGCCTTCGCCCATGCCGGCCACGGGCAGCCAGTGCAGCCAGACGGCAAACACCAGGATGCTCAGGATGGCGATCCAGAAGGTAGGTAGCGTCTGCCCCAGCAGCGCGAAGGTCCGGGCGAAGTAGTCCATTACGCTGCCCCTCCTGACCGCCGAGACCACGCCCAGAGGTATGCCCACCAGCGTGGCCAGCACCCAGGAGGCCAGGGCCAGCCGGAATGTGGGGCCGAACTTGGCCGGCAGCTTGGGTGCCAGGGGCGCCCTGTCCTGGAGGTCCAGGCCCAGGTCGCCCCTCAGCAGGTCCCACAGCCAGTAGGCGTACTGCACTGGCACGGGGTCATCCAGGTGCAAGTCCTCGAAGGCCTTCTGCCAGACCGAGGGGTCCATGCCGTAGCCCTGGTCGGGCAGAAGCAGCACACGCGGGTCTCCCAGGAACCTGGACAGACCGAAGACCAGGATGGTGGCCCCGAAAAGGGCCAGCAACGACGTGCCGAACCGGCGGAGCACAAAGGCTCGCATTGGACCTCCCCTGAAGCGCTTCGACTACCGGCCCTGGCCCCTACTTCGGCCTCACGTACTCAGGGTTACGTATGCCTCCAAGCCGGGTGTTGATGTAGGGACTCATCTGCCAGTCCGCGATCCTGTTAGAGTTGTACAGGGGCGCGGTGGCCACCTCCACGATGGCCGCCAGGAGCTGCCACTGGGAAATGTAGTCGGTCATCTCCTGGGTGAGTTTTGCCATCTCGGCCTCGTCCTTGGCAGCCAGCTTCTTGGTCATTATCTCGGTGGCCTTGGGCACCTCCAGGCCGTGGTTGTAGCTGTTCACGCCCAGGGCGCTCCAGATCCACTCCCTGGGCCAGGGGCCAGGGTCGGTGCAGCAGCCGTGCATGCGCAGCACCGGGAAGGTCCGGCTCACCAGGTTGGGCCGGATGGTGGTGTAGGTGCGCCGGTCTATCTCGGACTTGATGTTGAACTTGGCCAGCCAATCGGCCGCGATGGCCTCGGCCTCCTCGATATGGGCGCTCTCCAGGCCTGCCCACCAGTAGGCGGTGAAGCCATTGGCGTAGCCCGCCTCGGCCAGCAACTGTTTCGCCTTGTCTGGATTGTACTCGACCTTCCACTTATTGACGTTGGCCTTCCATATGGGGTCGGTGACGCTGACGCCGCCGATGTAGGCAATCTCGCCCAGGCCAGAGAGGATGACGTCGTTGATGGTCTCCCGGTCAATGCTCATGTTAAGGGCCTGGCGCACCTTGAGCGCCCGCTGCATGGAGGGCGTATTGGGGTTGAACTCGGGGCCCAGCTCGTAGGGGTCGCCGATCCAGGGCCGGGAGGTATCGCGCACCCGCTCCAGCGGCGCGCCAGTCTTGGGGTCAGTGTTCTCCCAGTAGTTGCCGCCGAAGGGGAAGCCATGAGAGTTCTGGGTTGCCTCCGGGGCCTTCTTGAACTCGCGGGCCAGCAGCGCCGGCCAGTCCTTGAGGTCAATGGCCGCGATCTGGGCTTCGCCGCTCTCCATCATGGCCCGCCGGGTGGAGGGCTCGGGGACCTCCAGGTAGATGAACCTCTCCACGTAGGGCGTCTTGCGCCAGTGGTCGGGGAAGGCCCTCAGGAACATGCCCTTCTGCTGGGTCCATTCCTCCATCTCGAAGGGGCCAGTGCCCACGATGTTCAGCCGCATCCACTGCTCGCCCTGCTGGTCGAAGGCCTTCTTGGGGAAGACGCCTATGCCTTCGCCAGCGTCGGCGAACAACTGGATGAAGGTCGTGCCGCTGAGGGCGGCCCAGTTGAACCTGGCGGTGTAGGTATCAATAACCTCTACCTTGTCCAGCGCCTGGCCCACCTCGCCGCCGCTGTCGTGCCTGGCCTCAGGCGTTACTTTGGGGTTCAGGGCGTTGAAGGTGTAGGCGATGTCCTCCGCTGTAAGCTCGCCGAAGCCCTTGTGGAACTTGACGCCCTGGCGGACCTTGAAGTCGCTGTACTTGAGGTCAGGGGTCGTGGTCCAGGACTCCACCAGCATAGGGGCAAGGCCTATGCTGCCGTCGGAGTTGCGCACCGCATGGAAGAGCGTCTCATGGGCGCCCGCCGCGGTGATGGACGCGCACCACAGGCAGTCCACCGGATAGCCGCTGGCAACGTCAACGCTCTGGACGGCCGCGGTGATGGTGCCGGATGGGGCCTGCGTGCCAGAGGGCGCTGAAGTGGGTGTGGGCGCGGCCGGTACTGGGGTGGCCGTGGCTGCAACCCTGGTAGGAGTCGCAGGCTGCGTCGGCTGCGCCGCCGGGGCGCTGGTCGCCGTTGGGGCCTGTGGGGTTGCTGTCGGTTCTGCCCCAGCACATGCCGCTGCCACCAGCAAGACAGCAACTACCAGGGATAGGAGGCCCACATATGCTTCTGCTCTTCGAAGTAACATGTCCCTACCTCATTCTTGCTATTTGCAGTATCCACCAGGCCATATGTGTCCCCATTAACAGTGCTGAGGGGCGTTGAGGGCGGGACGATGTTACGGCGACATATTAATGGGGGCAATTAACATGATGTATGTGGGGTATGTTAGTGAAACAGAAGCATCAAAGTCAATCCCCCAAAAAGCTTACGGGACGGCCATATACGAGGCTGGGCCAGTGGAGGGCTACTACTGCCCGCGTGGAGGCCCCTCGGTCTTCACGATGCCCTTCTCGTACAGCTCCCTGATGCGCTCGGGGGAATAGCCTGCCTCTGCCAGCACGGACCAGGTGTGTTCGCCAAGCAGAGGCGTGGGGTTGCCCGCGACGGCGGCGGTGCCACCGAACCGTAGCAGGCCGCAGGAGAGCGTGAGCCGGCCGAAGGCGGGGTGCTGGTGCTCGGTGACCATGCCGTTGGCCAGGGCGTGGGGGTCAGTGAAGAAGCCCTGGTCGTAGCCCTCTACCACCGGCGCACAGGGGACGCCTGCCTGCCCCAGCAGTCGCGCCCACTCCTCCGCCGGGCGCGTCCTGAAGGCCCGCTCCAGCTCGCCGGCCAGGGCCTCGTTGTGGCGCTGGCGCGCCCTGAAGGACGCGAAGCGCCCATGGGAGGCCAGGTCGGGCCGGCCCAGGACGCGGCACAGGGACTGCCACGCCTGCTCCTCCTCCGCCACCAGGTATATCCAGCCACGGGCTGTCTCGTAGAGCCTGTGGAGGGTGCTGAGGCCATACTGGCCCTTGTCCGCCAGGCGGCGCGGCGGCTTGCCCTCGTAGCGCATGAAGGCGTCGGAGCTCAGGACGATGCCCCCGTTGAGCAGGTTGGTGTACACCCGCTGGGCGACTCCCGTCCGCTCCCTGGCGAAGAGTGCCATGGCGATGCCCAGGGCGCACATGGTGCCCGCCGTGTAGTCGGTGGGCGCCAGTCGGCCCAGGAACACGGGCGGGTTCTCGGGGCCGCCCTGCGCCCGCTGGAGGCCCATCAGCGCCTGGGCCAGCGGGTCCACGCCGGGGCGATGGGCATAGGGGCCGGTCCAACCGTAAGCGGTAACGTGGGCCTCGATGAGGCGCGGGTTGAGCGCCCTCAACGCCTCGGCACCGATGCCCATGCGCTCGGTAGCGCCGGGGCGCATGTTGTCCAGCAGAACGTCGGCCCGCGCCGCCAGGCGCCGCGCCACCTCTTGCCCCTCGGCGGTACGCGTGTTCACCGAGATGGAGCGCTTGTTGCAGTTGAGGTAGACGAAGTAGTAAGGGCTGGTGGGGCGGGAGATATCCCCGTCGGGCGATTCCAGCTTTACCACGTCGGCGCCCAGGTCCGCCAGCAGCTTGCCCGCCGTAGGCCCGGCAATGACGTTGGTTATCTCCAGCACCTTGACGCCCTTGAGCGGCGGGTCGAGGGCCTGCCGCTGAGGAGCGGGACTGCCGCGCCGCTCCGGGCCTGGCGGCAAGGCCGAAAGCACCTGGCCTGTGTGCTGCCCCGGAAGAGGGCGCGGCCCTCGCACACGTCCGGGCGTCGCCGAAAGCTGGATGGGCAGGCCCATCTGGAGGACCTTGCCCGCCTCCGGGTCTTGCAGCTCGATGACCATCTCGTTGGCCCGCACCTGGGGGTTGTCCAGGGCCTCTTCGGTGGTGCAGGCCCGGGCATAGGGGACGTCGGCCTCCTCGAAAATCCTGGCCCACTCCTGGTATGGCCTGGTCTTTATGACGCCGGCCACGATGTCGAAAAGCTCCTGGCGGGCCTCCTCGGAGCGGGGCATTCGGCCGTCGCCGTACTTGGGGTCGGCGACGATGTCGGCGATGCCCATGGCCGCCGCCGCAAGGTCCACAAAGCCGCCGTGAATGCAGCCGATGTGTATCCACTCGCCGTCGGCGCACTGGAAGAGGCTGTAGAAAGGCCCGCCACCCGCTGGCACAGTATGGTAGACGCGCTGGGTCAGCTTTTCCCCCTGGACCTTGCCGGCGTACAGCAGCGCCCCGGCCATGAGGGAGGTCTCGACCTTCCTGCCCAGGCCAGTCTTCTCCCGGGCGTACAGCGCGGAGACGATGCCCAGGGCTGCCAGCAGTCCCGCGCCGACGCTGGGCACCGGATGTATGACGTGCACCGGGCCGGGGCGGAAGGACGGCTGGCCCGCCAGGATGCCCATGCGGGCCATGACCAGGTCGTCCTGGGCTGGCTCGTCCTTGAGCGGCCCCTGGAGGCCGTAGCCGGTGATGGAGCAGTGGACCAGCCGCGGGTTTATGGCCGACAGCGTGGAGTAGCTGACCAGCTCCTGGTAGGGCGATGACGGCGGGAAGCTCTCCACCAGCACATCGGCCTGCGCCACGAGCCTGTGGAAGGTGGGCGTGTCCCTGGCGATGTCCAGCGCGACGCTTTCCTTGCCCCTGTCCCAGACCAGGTAACCCGGCCCGCAGCGGGCAGCGCCTTCGCCAGGCGCGTCTACGCGGACCACCCTGGCGCCGTTATCACACAGGAACATGGCGGCCAGGGCACCGGCCATGCCCTGCGTCAAGTCCAGTACCGTGATGCCATCCAGGGCGCTGACCACTCCAAGTCCTCCGTCATGGCTCATGCCAGGGCTGGCCTGGCACGCCAATTGTTAACCGCGAGCACACGGCTGTCAAGGGAAGGGCTTGAAGCAGAAGGCCCCGGACCGTGTACAGTCCAGGGCCTTCCCCAGAGGTGTCCTTTACCTTAAGGAGAGGTCAGTTATCGGCTGCGGCAAGGGCCGCGGACAGCTTCTCCCTGACGATAGCTCGCATCTGCTTCACGCGAGGCAGCGTGGGGAACTGGTTGTTTTCCTCTTTCTTGTCGTAGATCTTCTGGCCATCCACATACACCTGGAGGATTCCGCCGACTCCAGGCGTGAGCTTGAGAGCTACTTCCTTGCCGCCCTCAGCGAAGAACTCGGAGGCCATCCAGGCCGCCGTCCCGAAGTGGGCTCAGGGTACGCAGTATACGATTTCGACCTGGACCTTTCCTTCTCCTGCCATACTAGACCCTCCTTATACTCATGGTGTGCCATAAACAGTCTTAATCCCGTTTATAGCACTGCCCAATTGTTGGAACAGAATCTAACACAGCATCCCTGACCTGTCAACCGCTTACCTGCCGTGGCGGCTATTGACAAACCCCGCCGCCCATGCTTAGATATTCGAAAACTGAATATCAGGCGAGGGTGCCTCAAAGGCTCAAAAGAGGAAGCCGGTCAAAGTCCGGCGCTGTCCCGCAACGGTAGGTCTGCGCTGAGTCCCCCTGGACTCCCCGCAGACGAGTCCGGTCCACTGCCCTCGTCTATGTCTTGGGCCTTCGAGGAAAGGTACAGGCATGGGCGCTAGTTGACCCTGCATCCCCACTCGGAGCAGGGTCTTTTTGTTATGCGCCGCATAGCGTGGACTCCTGGCCTCGCGTGGTCCCGCCGGCCTGGTCGCCAGCAGGGCCGAGAGAGGGGAATTGCCTCTCCCTCGCTCACCCAGCGCCCAGGTCTGTCAGAATGGCCCACCCTGCGGGCAGGAGTCTTTTTGTCCTCGGAGGGGAAAGGACTGGTGAATATGAGGTCTGCGAAAGCCGTCCTGTTCTCGCTGCTTTTGCTGCTGGCGCTGGCGTGCGGCAGCGAGGCGCCTGCATCGCCCAGCACTCCCCTGCCGGCGGCAGTCCCGCCGACGCTGACGCCGGCTCCCACCGCGACGCCGGCCGCCCCCGCCACGCCGCTCCCGGCGCCGACGGCGGCCTTGTCCATAAGCAGCGGCCCCAGGACGCAGGCCAGCCCCACGCCCGCCGCCGTGGCGACTCCCACGAGGGCGCCGGCGCCTTCGCCCACGCCCGTCCTGTTCCCCTACACCGTCACCGATAGCAACGGGAATCAGGTCACTTTCGACGCGCCGCCTGAGCGCATTGTCGCCTACGATTCCGCTGCCGTGGAGGTGTTGTTCGCCATCGGCCAGGGCCACCGGGTCGTGGGAACGCATAGCTTCGTGTCCTACCCGCCGGAGGTGGCGAGCATTCCCAAGGTCGGCGACGCCTTCAATATTGACATTGAGGCTGTGGTGGCCCTCAAGCCCGACCTGGTGTACGTCTTCTACGACCGCTTCCTCCCGGACCTGGAGCGGGCCGGCCTCAAGGTGCTCTATGTCAGGACTGTCTCGGACGACTTCCGGAAGGTGGCCGACCACATACGCATGTGGGGCCGCATAACGGGCAGCCCGGCCCAGGCCGAGGCCGTGGCCGCCGACTTCGAGGCCCGCATCAGGCAGATCGAGGACATTATGGCGCCCTACGCCGCGGGGCCTTCCATCTTCCAGGACGTGGGAGGGCTATGGACGCCGGGGCCGGACACCCTGGTGGGCCAGGTGTTCAGCCTGCTCAAGCTCCAGAACATCGCCCACGACGTGTCAGGCTACGTCCAGCTCAGCCCGGAGGTGGTCGTGCAGCGGGACCCCCAGGTAATCATCGCGGCTGACCGGCAGGCCATCCTCGACAACCCTGCCTTCAGCAACCTGCTGGCTGTGAGGAACAACGCCGTCTACGAGCTTCCTTCCAATGCCCTGGACGTGGCCGGGCCGCGGTTCGTGGAGGGCATCGAGGAGCTGGCGCGGCTGGTGTACCCGGCCCTGTTCAGATAGGAATCAGGAGCCATGAGGCTGTCTTACTTCAAGCCCAGGTCAGCCGCTCACGCCGTCGGCGATAGTGGCACAGCCACCCTCTCCGGCAAAGACGAGACGGGCGGCCTGGGGCGGGAAGCGCCCCTTGCCCTGGCCTACCCCTGGTGGAGGCTCGTGGCTGGCCTGGCGCTGGTGGCGCTGGCGATGATTGTGGCGACCAGCCTGGGGTCGGTGCGCATCCCGCCGCTGGGCGTCCTGGAAGTCCTGGCCTCGCGGCTGCCCTTTGTCAACATAACCCCCGACTGGCCGGCGGCCTGGGAAACCATCCTGTGGCAATTGCGGCTGCCGCGCATCGTGCTGGCGGGCATAGTGGGCGCGGCGCTGGCCATGTCGGGCGCGACCTACCAGGGGCTGTTCAAGAACCCGCTGGCAGACCCGTACCTGGTGGGCGTGGCGTCGGGCGCCGGGCTGGGGGCCACCATAGTGCTGGTGACCGGCGTGCCGCTGTTCTTCCACGGCGTCGGCGTCCTGCCGGCCGCGGCCTTCGCCGGGGCCATCGCGGCGGTCGCCCTGGCCTACGGCATCGCGCGGCAATCCGAGGGGGTGCCGCTGACAACCCTCATCCTGGCCGGGGTGGCCATAGCCTCCCTGGCCGGTGCCGTCAGCAGCCTGCTCATGGTCCGCAGCGAGCCTGACCTGCGCCCGGTGCTGAGCTGGCTGCTGGGTGGCTTCATATCCGCGCGGTGGGACCACATCCTGATAGTCCTGCCCTACATAAGCATGGGCCTGCTCCTCGTTCTCTCCTACGGAAGAGTGCTAAACGTGCTACAACTGGATGAGGAGCAGGCCCGCCAACTGGGCATCCCCCTGGAGCGGACAAAGCTGGTGCTGATAGCAGCGGCCTCGCTGGCTACGGGGGCTGCCGTGGCCTACAGCGGGACCATAGGCTTCGTCGGCCTGGTGGCGCCCCATGCCGTGCGGCTCATCTGGGGCGGCGACTACCGGACACTGCTGCCCATGTCCGCCATCGTGGGCGCGGCGTTCCTTATTCTAGCAGACCTGGTGGCCCGTACCATAGCTAGCCCGGCCGAGCTGCCCGTGGGGATAGTCACGGCCTTGTGTGGCGTCCCCTTCTTCCTCTACCTGCTCCGGCGCACCAGGCGCCTGGACTGGACACCTGGAAAATGACAGTGCTCGTGGTGGAAGACGTCCACTTCAGCTACAGGGGCGCGCCCGTGCTCCAGGGCCTCAGCCTGAAGGCGCGGACCGGGGAGCTGGTGGGCATTGTAGGCCCCAATGGCTCCGGCAAGACGACGCTGCTGAGGCTCATCAGCGGCGTGGCCAGGCCCTCCAGGGGCAGCATCAGCGTGGACGGCACCGACCTGGCGACGCTGAAGGCCAGCCGCCGGGCCAGGCTGGTGGCCGTGGTGCCCCAGGCCCCTCACCTGCCGCCGGAGTTCACGACGCTGGAGCTGGTGCTGCTGGGCAGGAACCCGCACCTGGGGCTGCTCCAGTGGGAGGGGCGCCACGACCTGGAGGTGGTGCTGAGCGCCATGGAAATGACCGGCATACTGCACCTGGCGAAGCGGCCCGTGGGCACCCTGTCGGGCGGCGAGCGCCAGCGGGCGCTGGTGGCCATGGCCCTGGCCCAGGAAGCGCCCGTGCTGCTCCTGGACGAGCCTACCTCCAGCCTGGACCTGGCCCACCAGACCAGCATCATGGACCTGGTGAGCGCCATCCAGCGGGAGCGTGGCGGTATAGCCCTGGTGGCCATGCACGACCTGACGCTGGCGGCCCAGTACTGCCAGCGCCTGGTGATGCTGGCGGCAGGCCGCGGCTACGCCGATGGCCCTCCCCAGGCAGTCCTGACACCCGAGAATATCTCCCGGGCCTATGGGGCCGAGGTCCTGGTGCTGCCCCATCCCTGCAGCGGCGCGCCGGTGGTGCTGCCGCCGCCCAACGGGCGTGGCAACACCACCCGCCCGGCGGGGCATGGCCATCCGCCGACTGGCTAAGCCTGGCCCGGAACACGCCGGGCCTGCTCGTTCTCGGGATAACGCTCTTCTTCCCTGATGGAAGAGGAGCAGATGGGTGGGACTGCCGTGGCTGCACAGGCTTCCGCCAGACCATCCAGGCTGGCGTCAGGGGCCTGCCCCCTCTCTGGCTCTCCCCCACAGGGGCGAGAAAGCCCCTGCCCCCCTTGGGGGAAGGCCAGGAAGGGGGCCTGAAAGCGTACAGACTTGCCCATAAGGCCGCTCGTGGTAAGCTTTTCCAACCACGAGCGGCCCTTCGCCAGTCCGGTTATGGACTCGCCAGGGGATAAGGGGCTTTACCCCTACTTTCAGGCAGACTCGGTACTATAGGCCGGCGTGAGGTCCGCCACCTGTCTCATCACAAGCCAATGCCGTATGATGTAGCCCTACCGCACTGCGCAGGAGGACAGGAGTATGCGAAGGAACCCGCTGCGTGAGCTGCTCAGGGCTGGCAAGCCGACCATCGGCACCCACGTCCACGTGAGCTGGCCGGGAATTATCGAAGTCATCGGGCACAGCGGCGCCATAGACTACATCGAGTTCGAGGGGGAGTACGCGCCCTACGACCTCTATGCCCTGGAGAACCTTGGCCGGGCCGTTGAACTCTTCCCCCACATGTCGGCTATGATGAAGATTGAACAGCAGCCCAGGACATACCTTACCGTGCGGGCCATAGGCGCGGGCATCCAGAACCTGCTCTTCGCAGACATCCGCAGCGTTGAGGATGCCAGGGAGGCCGTGGCCTCCGTCAGGGCCGAGACGCCCCAGACGGGAGGTGTCGCGGGGGCGGGCATGCGGCGGGACGTGGGCTACGTGCTGGAGCCAGGCTCCGCCGGCTACGTCAGGGCGCTGGAGGACAGCGTCGTGGCCCTCATGATCGAGAAGAAGTCGGCGGTGGAGCACCTGGAGGAGGTACTGTCCGTCAAGGGCGTGGACATGGTCCAGTTCGGCCCGGCGGACTACTCCATGAGCCTCGGCATACCCGGCCAGTGGGACCATCCCAGGGTGAAGGAGGCCGAGCGCTACACCATCGAGACGGCCCTCAAGATGGGCGTGGCACCCCGCGTGGAGATCAGCCGCTTCGAGGAGGCCGGGCCTTACCTGGAGATGGGCGTCAGGCACTTCTGCATCGGCTGGGACGTGCAGGTCATATACGACTACTGCCGGCAGCAGGGTAGCGCCCTGGCCAGGCTGTTGGGCCGCTGAGGGCGCTCGCTCAGGAAGGGGGCCTGCCCCCTCTCTAGCTCTCCCCCAAAGGGGGCGAGAACATCCCTGCCCCCTCTGGGGGAAGGTCAGGAGACCTTCGTGCCGCCCTACGACGCCACGGTGGCCCCTGCCCCCTCTGGGGGAAGGTCAGGAAGGGGGCAAGGCCTGCCCAGGCTGCCCTCCCTTTGTAATACTTGGAGCTGAACGACGCACCTGGGGGAGCTCATTGACGGCCAGGGCTATCGTCCTTGGAGGCACCAGCAGCGGCGTCGGCAAGACGACGGTGGCGGCCGGCGTCGCGGCGGCCCTGAGGCGGCGCGGCTACAGGGCGCAGACCTTCAAGGTCGGGCCGGACTACATTGACCCCGGCTACCTGGCGGCGGCCTCGGGCCTGCCCTGCCGCAACCTGGACACCTGGATGCTCCCCCGTGACGCTGCGCTGGAGCTATTCCTCAGGGCCAGCCACGGCAAGGACTTCGCCATCATCGAGGGCGTCATGGGCCTGTTCGACGGCCACTCGCCCGAGGGCGAGGCCGGCAGCACGGCGGAAGTCGCCAAGCTCCTGGGGGCGCCCGTGGTGCTGGTGGCCGACGCTAGCAAGGTGGGGCGCAGCATCGCCGCCACCGTCGCCGGCTTCCGGGCCTTCGACCCGGCGCTGGACGTGGCGGGCGTCGTCCTGACCGGCATAGCAGGCGAGGGGCACCTGGCCCACGCCAGAGGCCCCATCCAGCAGGCGGCGGGGCTGCCTGTCCTGGGCTACCTGCCGCACCGCGAGGAGCTGCGGCTGCCGGAGCGCCACCTGGGGCTGGTGCCGACGGCCGAGGGCAAGCTGGACGCTGAGTTCCTGGACAGGCTGGCCCACCAGGTGGAGCAGACCATTGACCTGGACGGCCTGCTGCGACTGGCCCGGCCCGTGGCTATCGCCCCGCCCCAGGGCCCATCGCTCTTCCCGGCAGCGCCCGTGCCGCGTGGCGCGGCCATCGCCGTGGCCCTGGACGCGGCCTTCAACTTCTACTACCAGGACTCCCTGGACCTGCTGGTGGCCTGGGGCGCCGAGATGGTCCCCTTCAGCCCGCTGGCCGACTCGCGCCTGCCCCCTGGCGTGGCGGGCGTGTACATGGGCGGCGGCTTCCCCGAGCTATTCGCCGAGGGGCTGGCCTCCAACCAGGCCATGAAGGAGGCCCTGCGCCAGGCGGCGGCTAGCGGCATGCCCATCTACGGCGAGTGCGGCGGCCTGATGTACCTGGGCCAGCGCCTCACGGACTCCGAGGGCCGCGCCCACGACATGGTGGGCCTGGTGCCGGCCTGCTCCAGCATGGGCCAGGCCCGGCTGACGCTGGGCTATCGCACCGTCCGCGCCCTGTCCGACGGGCCGCTGCTGCGCAGGGGCGAGGCAGTCCGCGGCCACGAGTTCCACTGGTCTGTCCTGGCCGATGGCCCCGCCGGCCAGCAGGCGGCCTACGCCGTCCTTGACCAGCCGGGGCGGCTGGAGGGCTTCCGGGCCGGGAATGTGCTGGCGTCCTACATACACCTGCACCTGGGCGCCCGGCCCGGGCTGGCCTCTGCCTTCGTGCAAAGCTGCCAGCGCTGGGCAAGGCGCTCCCTGGCATCCCCCTGAGGCGAGGCGGCATGACGGCGAAGACTCTCATGGTACAGGGCACAGGCTCGTCGGTGGGCAAGAGCCTGCTGGTAACGGCGCTGTGCCGCATCTTCAGGCAGGACGGCTGCAACGTCGCGCCCTTCAAGGCGCAGAACATGTCCCTGAACTCGGCTGTGACGCCCGATGGCGCCGAGATAGGCCGCGCCCAGGCGGTGCAGGCCGAGGCCGCCGGCGTCCTGCCGACGGCCTGCATGAACCCCGTGCTGCTGAAGCCCGAGGCCGACTACCGCTCCCAGCTCGTGGTCATGGGCCGGCCAGTGGGCGTCCTGGAGTCGCGCAACTTCAACCGCCGCCGGGAGGGGCTGTGGGAGGTGGTGACGCAGGCCCTGGACACGCTGCGCGCCGAGTACGATATCGTGGTCATCGAAGGAGCGGGCAGCCCCGCCGAGATCAACCTCCGCCAGGGGGACATCGTGAACATGGAGGTGGCCCTGTACGCCAGAGCGCCGGTGCTGCTGGTGGGGGACATTGATAAGGGCGGCGTCTTCGCGTCCCTCTACGGGACCATCATGCTCCTCTCTGCCGATGAGCGGGCGCTGGTGCAGGGCACCATCATCAACAAGTTCAGGGGCGATATCTCCATCCTGGAGCCGGGCCTGCGCCAGCTTGAGGGGCTGACGGGCGTGCCGGTGCTGGGCGTCGTGCCCTACTTCCAGGACATCTACATACCCGAGGAGGACTCGCCGGCGGCCCGCGATGCGCGCCCTCGCCAGGCTGCCCTGGACGTGGCAGTCATCGCCCTGCCCCACATAGCCAACTTCGACGACTTCGACCCGCTGCGCCGGGACGAGGGCGTCAGCCTGCGCTTCGTCCGCGAGGCTTCATCGCTGGGCGGGCCTGACCTGGTCATCATCCCCGGCACCAAGACCACCGTGGCGGACCTCCAGTACCTGCGGGAGAAGGGCCTGGCGGACAGGCTGGTAGAGTTGGCGCGGCGTGGGACGGCCATCCTCGGCATCTGCGGCGGCTACCAGATGCTGGGCCGCCTGCTGCTGGACCCGGACCACGTGGAATCAGGCGAGGACGCGGCCCCTGGCCTTGGCCTGCTGCCCGTGGCCACGCGCTTTGCCCGCACCAAGCAGGCCCATCAGGTGGCCGGGCACGTGGTCGCTGGCCACGGGCTGCTGGAGGGCGCGGCCGGCCTGCCCTTCCAGGGCTATGAGATACACATGGGCACGACCCAGCCACTGGAGGACGCCACTTTCCCCATGCGCGTTACCCGGCGCTCGGGGCGGCAGACGGACAGCGGCGACGGCTGCCTGAGCCAGGACGGCTGGGTGCTGGGGACTTACGTCCACGGACTGTTCCACAACGCCCCTCTCAGGCATAGCATCCTGCGGCAGGTCGCCGCCCGCAAGGGCCTGTCGCTAGCGCTGAAGGAGGACGGCTTCTCCCAGTCCAGGGAGTACGACAGGCTGGCCGACCTTGTGCGCTCCAGCCTGGACATGGGCAGGGTGTACCGCATCGCGGGGCTGAGCTGACCTGGCCCAGGCGTCCGCGCTCCAGCGTGCATGAGCGGGCTGAACGTATATAATAATAGCCAGCACCCCGAGGCCCTGGTGCACGCCTTCCTGCGCTCCAGCCCTGGGAGGGGACCAGGAGGGGTGCATCTACCCTTGCCTGAGAAGGTGATGGAAGGGGTAAGCTACTGAAAGCAGGTCTTACATACCCGGGGCCAGGACTGACCGTGGACATTAACTTTACAACTGTACCATTCTCGCTACTTCTGGCCGTGCTGGCAGGCTACGTGCTCGGCTCGCTGCCCGTGGCCCAACTGGTGAGCCGGCGCTACGGCGTGGACATATTTTCGTCGGGCACAGGGCTTGCGGGGGCGTCCAACGTGTACCGGTGCGTCGGGAGAGGGCCTGCCCTGGTGGTGTTCGCTGGCGACGTGGTCAAGGGCGCGGCGACAGTGCGGCTGGGCCAGTTCCTGGGCGTGGAGAACCCGTGGTTACTTCTCCCTGCTGCGGCAGCCATAGTGGGCCACTGGAACTCTATCTTCACCAGGTTCCGCGGGGGCGATGGCCTTGCCACCCTCGGCGGCGTGGCGGTGGCGCTTTACCCGTCCTACGCTTTCATAGGTATAGCCGTGGCGGTGCTGGTGTCCCTGGGGGCGCAGAAGATGTCCTACACCTCGCTGCTGAGCATTGTCTTCGGCTACGCGACCTTTGCAACGCTGGGCCTGGTCAACGATATAGATAGCCTCGTCATCCTGGGCCTTGGCGTGCTGTGCGTCATAGTGCTGGCCCACGCTTCCATAGGCCACCTGCGGCGACGGCGCGGCCGCCCCTGGCAGGACAGCCAGGAGCCCGGTGCTGCTGCCGAACACACCGGCCTCCAGCCCTGACGCCATCCACAAAGCCCCTGGACACCAGGACTACAGTCTATTCGAGACAGACGCAGGTAGTAGTGCGCACCACGCCGGGCACCGAGTGGATCTCCCTGGCCACAATGTCGCTGAGCTGGCCCAGGTCATCGGCCTTGAGCAGCGCCACCACGTCGTAAGGCCCGGTCACGCGGTCCACCTGGTCTGTCACGCGGTGCTCCTTCAGCGACTTGACCAGGTTCCTGGAGTGCCCCGCCATCATCTCGATAAGCACATATGCCTTGACCACGGCTTGACCTCCATAATCAGCTATCTCCGGGTGTGAACAGCATAGCCCTTGGCTGGCCCTGGTACAAGCATGCTGTCACCGCCTGGTTGACCCAGGTATCGGATTATGGGACCAGGGACAGGGTGATGGTGCCAACTGGGTATCTGTTTCAGTTTAGTGGGTGACAAGAGAAGCCATCGGCCCTATCCTCAACGGTAAGAACACAAAGCCGAGGAGGAAGGACCGAT
>FWPU01004354.1_pt1 | contig 31823 bp, 26 predicted proteins | sample 2228361 | NCBI WGS metagenome assembly FWPU01 (sample SAMEA103939777, study PRJEB20133) | metagenome
GAACAACGACTGTTTCATCGGCGGCGTCCACGTTGCGGATATCATGGATATCACACCGATCTTCTGGGAGGACGAGCTCGTGGGCTGGGTCGGAGGCGTGACCCACGTGCTCGAAGTGGGCGGCGTGGACCCGGGCTCCATGCCCTCTTCGGCGATCACCCGGTTTCACGAAGGGATCACGCTTTGCGCCCAGAAGGTCGCCGAAAAAGACACCCTTCGCCGGGATTACGAGATCATGATCGAGCGGTGCACCCGGGCGCCCCACTTTTGGCTCCTCGATGAAAGGGCCCGGATGGCGGGCTGCTGCCTGATCCGCGAGAGCGTCAAGGACATCATCCGCGAGTTCGGCCTGGACTATTACCGCAGGGCCACCCGCGAACTCATCGAGGAGTCCAGGCGCACCTTCCTCGAGAACGTTCGGCAGCGTCTGTTTCCGGGCACGTACCGGACGGCCTGGTTCATCGACCTGAACTACAAGAACAAGAGCATGCCCGCCATCGCCGACAAGGACAATTTCGTCTTCTCCCCGGTCACGATGACGGTCGACCGCAGCGGCAAGATCACCCTGGACTACGAAGGCGCGACCCCTTGGGGCTATCATTTCGGCAACTGCAGCCCGGCCGCCATGGACGGCGGCCTGTTCGTGACCCTCACCCAGTTCCTGGCTTACGACGGCAAGGTGAACGACGGTGCCTGGATGGCATGCGAAATGAAGCTGCCCTTCGGGAGCGCCCTGAACCCGGACACGATTTTCGCGGGCGTGTCTGCAGCCTGGGCCCTGCTCCAGCCTGCGATGGGAGCCGTCTTCAGGCTTCTGTCCCGAGGGCTCTACGCGAAGGGCTACCGGGAAGAAATCCTTTGCGGCGCGCCTGTGACGCCCGCCGTGGAGACCGGCGGCGTGAACCAGTACGGCAGGCCCTTCGGGACCCTCATCTCGGAACTCGTGGCATGCGGCTCCGGAGCCAGAGGGATCCTCGACGGGATCGATACCGCCTATGCCCTCTGGAATCCCGAGGCGGACATGGGCAACGCGGAGTTCTGGGAGCTCATCATCCCCCAGGTGTTCATCGGCCGCCGCATCACGCCGGATTCCGGAGGATTCGGAAAGTACCGGGGAGGGAGCGGGTTCGAGTCCACCTGGCTTGTCTGCCACTCGAACAACGTGCTCATGGCCAACCTCGGCTTTTCCTCTGTCTATCCATGCCCGGGCATCATGGGCGGGTATCCTTCCCCCTCGAGCTATGTCCATTTCGCCCGCGGCACAGACGTGGAGCGCCGCATGGCAGCCCGGGAGCCCCTCCCCCACTGGGAAGGCCCCGATCCGGAGAATCCGCTCATGGCCCGTCTCATCCAGGCACGGGAGCTGAAGACCGGGGCTGATGCGCTCCTTTTCGCGACTCCCTTCTCGCCTTTCGACCTGTTCAGCCACTTCTACACGGGCGCCGGAGGCTACGGGGATCCGCTGAATCGGGATCCGGCGCATGTTCTGCGGGACCTCGAGAACGGTCACACCACGGCGCGCGCAGCCCGCGAGATCTACGGCGTGGTCGTGGACCCGGCAAGCGGCTCCTGTCTCGAGGACGAGACCCGAGCGCTCCGCGAAGAAAAACGGCGCGAAAGACTTCGCAGGGCCATCCCGGTCTCCGAGTTCAAGAACCGGGAACGGCAACGGATTCTCGAGGGCCGGATGGATGAAGCGGTAAAGGAAGCGTACAGAGCGAGCTTCCGCCTCTCTCCGGCATTTCGATCCGAGTTTCTCCGTTCCTGGAATCTTCCGGAAGACTTTTCCTTCTAACAAGGGGGGACAGCAGCATGGCCGATGCGTATCCGAAGGAGACGATCCGGGACCTGATCGAAGGCAGACTCCCGTGGGCCACGGTCAAGGAGATCATGAGCTCCCGCAAGGATCCGGACAGATTCCGCACGGTGGTTCAAATCGAACAGGAACGGGTCCCCTGGGGCGAAAAGATCCTTCTCCCTCTGGCCGAGCATCTGTACGTTGTCGAGAAGGATGGGAAAAGGATCGTGAAAGCTTTCTGCGGGCACGAGTTCGGCGACTACCGGGAGAATTGGAAAGAACAGGCTCTCGTGTATGTTCGGGACACGCGGGAAAAGATGAACGAGATCTTCCCGGGGCCCCGGGCCTGCGATCCTGACAAGATGCATCTGCGGGAATTCATCTGCCCGGGGTGCGGGGAACTCCTGGAGGTGGAGGCCGTACCACCGGGATTCCCTCTGATCTTCGACTTTCTTCCGGACCTGGACGGACAACCCCCACGTTGAGGGTTCGGGCCCCCGTCTCATGAAATCAGATGGCGCGGCCGGCTCTGGCCCCCTCGTGAATCGCGTCCAGAAGCCTCCTGGGCTTGACGCAGTCTCCGATTTCGTAAAGCTCGGGCACCTTTCCCTTCAGGGCCTCCGCAAGCCCTCGATTCGGCCTCAGCCCCACGGCCATGACGACCGTGTCTGCTTCCACGACCTCTCCTCCGACCTGAACCCCTCGTTCTGTGATCGCATCGACCTTGGAGTTCGCAAGCGTGAGGACCCCTGACCGTGCGAGCCTCTCGAGGAGAAAGACCTTCGTGATGAACTCCATATCCGCGCCCACTTCGGGAAGCATCTCCACGACCGTGACTTTCTTTCCCTTCTCGGCCAGGAATTCCGCGGTCTCGAGGCCTGTCTGGCCTCCTCCGACGATCACCACGCGGTCACCCGTCTCCGCCTTCCCGACAAGCACGTCCGCGGCAAGGACAACGTGAGAAGCCCGCGCTCCGGGTACATCGAGGGTCAGGGCCGTCGAACCTGCGGCAACGACGACCGCGTCCGGCTGTCTCGCGAGCACCTCCCGCTCCGAGACCTCCTTGCCCAGCTCGATCCGCACGCCGAGCCTGGCCAGCTCGCCCTCGTAATAGCGCAGGAGTCCCAGGATCTCCTCCTTGTGCGGCGGCAGGCACCCGACCGCAGCCCAGCCGCCCAGGCAGCTTTGCTTCTCAACAAGGACGACCTCATGGCCCCGCAAGGCCGCGGTCCGCGCCGCCTCCATTCCGCCCACTCCCCCGCCCACGACCAACACTCTCTTCCGCCTCGCGGCCGGCTCGATTCTCCACTCCCGCTCCTTCCCCACAGAGGGATTGACCGTGCACGTGGCAGGAAGTCCCAGCACGATATGTCCCGCGCAGCCGACATTGCACGCGATGCACGGCCGGATTTCTCCGAGCCTTCCCTCTGCCGCTTTCTTCGGCAGTTCCGGATCCGCAATCAGGGCCCGGCCCATGAGCACGATATCGGTGCACCCCTCCTCCAGGAGCCTTTCCGCCAGCAAGGGATCGTTCACCCTGTGGCCGACCATCACCTTTGCCTCCCGGACCGCCTCCTTGATCTCCCGCGCCAGCCGCGCATGGACCGCCCGGGGCACGCAGGCCGGCGGCACCACGTACTGATAGGTTTCGTACAGGGCCACATGGATCCGGAAAGCGCTCACGCCCGCCTGCTCGAGCATCCTGGCCATCACGCAAGCCTCGGGCGGCCGGATGCCGCCTTCCACGAGCTCGTCGGCGGGCAGATCGAAAAGCAGCGGAAAGTTCGAACCCACCCTGGCACGGGTCTTTTCCACGATCCGAAGAGGGAACCGCATGCGTCCTTCTAGACTTCCTCCATACGCATCGGTCCGGCGATTCACAAAGGGCGACATGAACTGGGCGATGAGGTAGCCGGCCCCGCCGTCGATCAGAACCGCGTCGAAGCCCGCCTCCTTGGCCCTGCGGGCCGCCTCGGCAAAGGCGTCTTCGATCGCTTCGATCTCGGCAACCGAGAGAGCGCGGGCCCTGGGCATGGGCAGGACGCCCATGAACATCGTGTCGGTCTCCGAGGCACTCACCGGCCGTTCGCCGCCGGTCTTGTCGAGGGAGGTCTGCCTTCCGGCGTGGTAAAGCTGCACGGCGATCCGTGCCCCGTGGCCATGAACCGCCTCTGCGAGTCGGGCAAACCCCTCGATCTGCTCGTCCCGGTCCAGGCAATGCAGGGGCCCGGGCACGAGGAGCTTGCCCAACCTCCCCTCCACGCATACGCCGCCCACCATGATCAGGCCAGCTCCTCCCCGGGCCCTTTCCGCAAAATAGGCGATGTCGGTCTCGCTGACGCCGTCGGTCTCGCTCGCGTACGCCATGGTCATGGGCGGCATGGCGATCCGGTTCCGGAGTTGCATCGGGCCGATAGCCGTGGGCTCAAGCAGCTTCCGGGGAATCATCCGTGACCCTCCTTTCACAGCCTACGTCGCATCACAAGCCGACAAGGGCCGGGCTTTCTCTCGGCACGAGGCGACCCCCGCGATAGAAGCCCGGCTCGAACTTCTTCAATACTTTTCTCAGATCCTCCGCTTGATGACCTCGCGCTTGAGAGCGCCGATGGCCCGGGTCGGGTTCAGCCCCTTGGGGCACGCCTCGGCGCAGTTGAAGATCGTGTGGCACCGCCACAGCCCGTGGGGATCGTTCACAATCCGCAGCCGCTCGCCCATGTCCTGATCCCGGCTGTCGAACACGTAGCGATAGGCCTTCAGGAGCGCCGCAGGCCCGAGAAACTTCCGATCCGCCCAGAAAGAGGGACACGACGACGTACAGCAGCCGCACAGGATACATTCGTAAGCGCCGTCGAGCTTCTGTCTGTCTTCCGGCGTCTGAAGCCTCTCCCGGTCCGTGGGCGGAGCGCCCCGGGGCATCAGGAAAGGCTTGACGGCCTCGTAGCGGTCATAAAACTCGCCCATATCGACCACGAGATCCCGGATCACCCGGAACGAGCGGAGAGGCTCCAGTTCGATCCGCTCGCCTTTCAGATCCTTCACCTGCGTCTCGCAGGCCAGGCGGTTGTGGCCGTTGATCGTCATGGCGCACGAGCCGCAAATGCCGTGCCGGCAGCTCCTGCGGTAGGTCAGCGTCCCGTCCAGCTCGCCCTTGATGTACCCGAGAGCGTCCAGGACCGTCCAGCTCGTTCCCACGTCGACGCGGTATTCCTGGTAACGCCCCTCTCCCCCTTGTCCGGGTTGAGACCGATAGACGCGAAACACCCGCTCCATCTCTTTTCTTCCCTCTTGTGCCAGGTGGAAAAACGCTTGAGCCCGCGGCATCGGCCGACCGGCAGCTTCAGTACTTCCGCTCCTCCGGCTGGAACCGCGTGATCGCGACCGGCTTGTACCCGAGCCGGACCGCGCCGTCCTCGCTCCGCCAGGCCAGCGTATGCTTCAGCCACTTTGCGTCGTCCCGCTTGGGGAAATCCTTGCGGGCATGGGCGCCGCGGCTCTCCTCCCGAGCCAGGCCCCCGGCGACGATGACCTCGCAGAATGCGAGCGCGTGTTTGAGTTCCAGCGCCTCTTCGAGCTCGGTGTTGAAAACCACCTGGTGGTCCGAAATCCCGATGCGGCCAAACCGCTCCCGCAGCTCCCGCAGCTTTTCCACCTGCGCCCCCATCCCTTCTCCCGTGCGGAAGACGCCCATATTCCTGGTCATGGACTCCTTGAGTTCCGACCGGATGCGGCTCACCCGCTCGGGTCCTCTCGCCTCCAGAATGGCCGTGACCTTCTGCCGGGCCCGCTCCGGTTCTTCGTCCGGCACCCCCCGGTACTCCACGCCGGCCTCCAGGTACCTGCGGATGCGCCGACCCGTTCTCCGGCCGAAGACCGCGCACTCCAGCGTCGAGTTCGTGCCGAGCCGGTTGGCGCCGTGTACGCTCACGCACGCGCACTCGCCGGCCGCAAAAAAGCCTTCCACGACCCTGCCCGCCTCGTCCGCCAGGACCTGTCCGTCCACGTTCGTCGGAATGCCCCCCATGGCGTAGTGGGCCGTGGGCAGGATGGGCAGCGGCGCCTCGGTGCAGTCCACGCCCGCAAACTTCACGCCCATTTCATGAATCTGGGGCAGCTTCTCCAGGATCAACTGTCTGCCCAGATGCCGCAGGTCCAGGTGCACGTAGCCCTTGCCGCCGATCCCCCTGCCCTCGTCGATCTCGGTCTGCTCCGCCCTGGAGACGATGTCGCGAGGAGCGACCTCCATCTTGCTCGGCGCGTACCGCTCCATGAAGCGCTCGCCGCGGTCGTTCAGGAGATAGCCCCCCTCACCCCGGGCCCCCTCGGTCACGAGAATGCCGCTCGGATAGATCCCCGTGGGATGGAACTGCACAAACTCCATGTCCTCCAGGGGAAGGCCCACTTCCAGAACCAAGGCAAGGCCGTCTCCGGTGTTCGCCAGGCAGTTCGTGTTCACCTGCCAGGCGCTCGCGTATCCGCCTGTCCCGAACATGACCGCCTTGGCCTCGAACACGTGGAGTCCGCCCCGAGCCACGTCCCAGGCCACCACGCCGTGGCAGGTTCCCTCCCGCACCATGAGCGTGACCACGAGAAACTCGGAATAGAAGCGAACGCCCCGCTTCAGGCACTGCTCATAGAGGGTGTGCAGAATCGCGTGGCCGTTGCGGTCCGCGACCATGCAGCTTCGGCGGACCGAGGCGCCTTTGCCGAACTGGCTGAAATGTCCGCCGAAAGGACGCTGCATGATCCGGCCGCTTTCGGTGCGGCTCCAGGGCACGCCCAGGTGCTCCAGCGCGTAGATCACCTCCGGCGCCTCACGGCACAAAACCTCCTGGGCGTCCTGGTCCCCCAGGTAGTCGCTGCCCTTCACCGTGTCGTACCAGTGCCACTCCCAGTGGTCCTCCTCCATGTTGCCCAAAGCGGCCGCGGTCCCTCCCTGGGCAGCGGTGGAATGGGACCGCGTGGGAAAGATCTTGCTCAGGACCGCAACGTCTGCGCTGCCCTGAACCTCCAGAGCCGCGGAAAGACCTGCGATGCCGGCTCCCACGATCACGACCTCATGCCTGTGGAACTCCATCCATCCTCCCTTTCTATCCACGCAGTGTCCCGCGCCTCTATCCCGCCAGGGGCAAGAGGGTCACCAGGCCCAGGAGAAGGCTCACGAAGCCCACGGCCCACAGCGCCAGGTAGGCCCCGACCCTCAGGACCGGCGCGTGCAGGTAATCGGCCGCCACCATCCAGACGCCGTTCAATCCGTGCCAGAGGGCCACAACCAGAAACACGAGTTCGAAGACCAGCCACCAGGGGTTCTTGAGCTGCGCCGTCACGAGGGCATGGGTGATTCCTTCGCCCTCGGCGCCCCCCATGCCGAAGTGTTTCAAGAGAAAGTGCCCCACCAGAAGCACCACCAGGACCGCTCCGGTCACCCTCTGCCAGAGCCAGCTCTGCGCGCCGCTCGCGCTGGAGCCCGGGAACCGTTCCATCGCTTCTACCCTCCTGTCACCAGGTCGCCGACCAGGCCCACGCTGCCCCACACCCAGAAAAGGGCTGCCAGGATCATGGCCGCCCAAAAGAGCACCTTCTGGCCCCGCAGGGTCACGCCGATCCCCAGGTCGATGAGAAGCACTCTCACGCCGTTGAGGGCATGATACAGGATCACCCCCCAGAGGCCGCACTCCAGGACCCGGAACAGCGGCGTGTGCAGAAACCTCATGACCTCGTCGTAGCGCTCAGGCCCCACTCCCAGATGATGGTTGACCCAGATGTGGAGCGGCAGATAGGCGGCCAGCGCCAGGCCGCTCAGCCTGTGCAGGAGCCAAGCAACTCCGCCCGTACGCCACCGGTACATCATCTTTCTCGATCCTCCCCTTCAATCAGATCCTCTTCTGGCCAGGAAAAAGGGATCCTTTTGCGGATCCCGGCCCTCGCCTGCGAACGCTAGGGGGCCGGCTCGCCCCGGTATGCCGCCTGGCCTTCCTCGTAGAGATCTCCGCCGTGGGCGTCGTTGATCACAACGGCCGGGAACTCTCGAACCCGAAGACGCCGGATCGCTTCCGGTCCCAGCTCCTCGAAGGCGATCACCTCAGCGTTCTCGACTGCCCGCGCCAGAAGCGCCCCAGCCCCTCCGGTCGCCCCCAGGTACACCGCCCCGAACCGCTTGAGGGCCTCCCGGACCTCCCGCGACCGGCTTCCTTTTCCGATCATCCCCCTCAGCCCCCTCTCCAGGAGCCTTGGCGAGTACGGATCCATGCGGTAGCTCGTCGTCGGGCCGATCGACCCTGTCACCTGACCGGGCCGGGCCGGCGACGGGCCCGCAAAGTAGATGACCTGCCCCTCGATCTCCATGGGCAAGGCGAGACCCCGGTCGAGCAGATCCACGAGCCGTCTATGGGCCACGTCCCGGGCGGTGTACAGCACGCCCGTGAGCAGGACCCGGTCTCCGGACCGCAGGGCCAAAACATCTTCCTTTCCAAGCGGCGTGGCCAGCCGAATCGGCCCCTTTTCCGTCATGTTTCGGTCTCCGCGTAAACCTTTGCACCCGTCCGCCTCTGCGTCCGGAAGCGCACAGCCGTCAAAGAAGGACTTCCTTGTGGCGGGCCGCGTGGCAATTGATGTTCACGGCCACAGGGAGGCTCGCGATATGGCACGGGAAAACTTCCAGGTGCACCCCCAGCGCGGTAAAACGGCCCCCGTAGCCCGCAGCCCCGATGCCGGTCGCCTGGATTTCCCGGCAGAGCTCCTCTTCCCTGGCGGCCAGGTCAGGATCCGGATGCCGAGAGCCCAGAGGCCGGAAGAGCGCCTTCTTGGCAAGCAGAGCCGCTTTCTCGAACGTGCCGCCCACGCCGACGCCCACGACGACCGGAGGACAGGGGTTGGGCCCGGACTCCCGGACCCTCTGAACCACGAACCGCTTGACGCCCTCCCAGCCCTCGGCAGGCGTGAGCATGGTCACCCTGCTCATGTTCTCGCTGCCGCCGCCCTTGGGGGCCATCCGAATCCTCAGCCTGTCGCCAGGAACGATCTCCACGTGAACAACGGCAGGCGTGTTGTCACCGGTGTTCTTTCGGGTGAAGGGGTCGCAGATACTCTTTCTCAGATACCCCTCCCGGTAGCCCTGCCGGACGCCCTCCTGCAGGGCCTCCTCCAGAGCGCCGCCCACCACCGCGACTTCCTGGCCCAGCTCGAGAAAGAGCACCGCAAATCCCGTGTCCTGGCAAAGGGGGAACACGCCTTGAGCCGCGATCGCAGCGTTTTCCTCCAGTTCGGCCAGAACCGCTCTGGCCGGAGCGGATTCCTCATCCCGCCGCGCTCTCCGGATCGCCTCCAGAACGTCCTCTCCGAGCCGGTAGTTGGCCTCGATACACAGGTCCTTGACCGCTCGGGTGATCTCCTCGGCGCGGATCTGCCGCATCCCGGGCCTCCCTTTCCCTACTCCTTGCGCTCGCTCAGCTCGAGAAGCACGCCGTTCGTGCTCTTGGGATGCAGGAAGGCGATCCGCGCGCCGCCCGCACCGTACCGCGGCTTCTGGTCGATGAGCTGAAAGCCCCGGCTCTTCAGCTCCTCGAGGGCGGCCTCGATGTTGTCCACCCGCAGTGCGATGTGCTGGATGCCCTCCCCGCGTTTCTCGATGAATTTCCCGATCGGTCCTTCCGGATCGGTCGTCTCGAGAAGCTCGATCTCGCTCCCTTCGACCGGGAGAAAGGCGACGCGGACCTTCTGCTCGGCCACTTCCTCGACGTCCGTGACCGTAAGCCCCAGAGCCTCGTAGAGCTTCTTGGCCTCTTCCAGGCTCTTTACTGCGATTCCGACGTGGTCGATCCTGAGAATTTTCATGGCTCCTGCCTCCGGCCTCAGACTTTGACCCTCTCCTGGATGAATTTCACGATCTCTCCCGTATCGGTCCCTGGCCCGAAAACGGCGGCCACGCCGATCTTCTTCAGTTCCGGAATGTCCTCCTCCGGGATGATGCCGCCCGCCACGACCAGGACGTCGTCCAGTCCGTTCTCCTTCAGGAGGGACATGATCTTCGGAAACAGCGTGTCGTGGGCGCCCGAAAGGATGCTCAAACCGATGACGTCCGCGTTTTCCTGCAGAGCCGCGCTCACGATCTGTTTCGGCGTCTGCCGGAGCCCGAGATAGATCACTTCCATGCCCGCGTCCATCAGGGCCCGGGCCACCACCTTGGCTCCCCGGTCGTGCCCGTCCAAACCCGGCTTGGCCACGAGGACGCGAATTTTCCTTTCTGCCGTCATGTGCCTGGCCTCCTCCTGTTTCCCTCAGATCGTCTGAAGGGCCTGATACTCGCCGAACACGCTCCGCAGGGTGTCGCAGATTTCGCCCAGGGTCGCCTTCGCTTCCACGGCCGACAAAATGGGCGGCATGAGATTCTCGGTCCCCTGGGCAGCCTTGCGGAGTCTGTCCAGGCAGGACCGCACCGCGCCTCCGTCCCGTTCGGCCTTGAGCTTCCGGAGCTTGGCGATCTGCAGTTCCCGCACCTTCGGGTCCACCCGGAGCAGATCCTTGGGCTTTTCCTCCTCGGTCTGGAACTGGTTGAGGCCCACGATGATCCGTTCCTTGCGCTCGATTTCCTTCTGGTACCGGTAGGCGCTCTCCTGGATCTCCCTTTGGACGAACCCCTGTTCGATCGCGGCCGGAGAGCCGCCCATCTCGTCGATCCGGGCGATGTACTCCATGGCCCGCCGTTCGATCTCGTCGGTCAACCGCTCCACGTAGTACGAGCCCGCCAGGGGGTCCACGGTATCGCAGATTCCGGACTCGTAAGCCACGATCTGCTGGGTCCGCAGAGCGATCTGGACCGATTTCTCCGAAGGCAGGGCCAGGGCCTCGTCAAAGGAATTCGTATGCAGGGAGTTCGTGCCCCCGAGCACCGCGGCCATGCACTCCATGGCCGTGCGGACGATGTTGTTTTCGGGCTGTTGGGCGGTCAGGGAGCATCCGGCCGTCTGGGTGTGGAAGCGCAAGGTCCAGCTCGAAGGCTTCTTGGCGCCGAACCGCTCCCTCATGATCCGGGCCCACATGCGGCGGGCGGCGCGGAACTTGGCCACCTCCTCGAGAAAATCCAGATGCGAGTTGAAAAAGAAGGACAGGCGGCCCGCAAAAGCGTCCACGTCCAGGCCGGCCTCGACGGCGGCCTTCACGTACGCGATCGCATTGGCAAGCGTAAAAGCCACTTCCTGCACCGCGGTACACCCGGCCTCCCGCATGTGATAGCCGCTGATGGAAATCGTGTTCCACTTGGGCATTTCCTTGGTGCAGAAGGCGAAAATGTCCGTGATGATGCGCATCGAGGGCTTGGGGGGAAAGATGTAGGTGCCGCGGGAGGAATATTCCTTGAGGATGTCGTTCTGGATGGTTCCTCCAAGCTTGTCCGGCGTGACGCCCTGGCGCTCGGCCACCTTGCAGTACATGGCGAGCAGGACGGCCGCAGGGGCATTGATCGTCATGGAGGTCGTCACCTTGTCGAGCGGGATCCCTTCGAAGAGGGAAGCCATGTCCTCGATGGAGTCGATCGCGACGCCGACCTTTCCCACTTCGCCCTCGGCCATCTCGTGGTCCGAGTCGTACCCGATCTGGGTGGGCAGGTCAAAGGCCACGGAGAGGCCGGTCTGGCCCTGTTCCAGAAGATAGCGGTACCTGCGGTTCGTCTCCTCGGCGGTCGCAAACCCTGCGTACTGGCGCATGGTCCAGTACCGGCCCCGGTACATCGTGGCCTGGACGCCGCGCGTATACGGGTACTCCCCGGGAAAGCCCAGATCCCGGTCGTACCGGAAATCTTCCAGGTCCAGCGGGGTGTAAACCCGCTGGATCGGGATCCCGGACGTGTTCACGAAGGAAGGCTTCCGTTCCGGGTTCTTGGCGATCTGGCCCTGGGCCTTCTTCTCCCATTCGGCCAGCTTTTCTCGAAGGCTCCTGATTTCCTCTGGGTCGAACATGGCTCCGCTCCTGAAAGTCTTGCAAGTGGAAGGGACCAGAGGCCCGGCCCCTAATCGGAAACTCCTCCCGACCTTCGTGAATACTACTCGGGCTCGATCAGGCACAAGAGGGCGTCCTTGGCAACGGAGGAGCCCACGGGATTCGGAAGGCTCTTCACCTTTCCGGCGGCCGGCGCGTAAAGAATGTTCTGCATCTTCATGGCTTCCAGGACCACGACAGGGTCCCCCTTCTTGACGGTATCGCCCTCCTTGACCGAGTAACTGATCACCAGGCCCGGCATGGGCGCCAGCAGGGCGCCAGGGCCCGAGGCCTTGGCCGCTGCCAGGGCAGCAGGAGCCGCTGCGGGGGAAGGCGCAGGAGGACGGGGGGCCGGAGCCGGTGCAGGCCTGACAGGTGCCGGCGGAGGAGGCGCCCCCGGGGCGGAGGGCCTCGCAGCGGAAATCTGCGGCCTGGGCGGCGTCGGCTGCGTTCCTCCCGGTTCGTCCACCTCGACCTGGAAATACTCGCCGTCCACGAAGACGTTGAAGGTCCGCGTACCCGGTCCTTTGGCCGGCGCCTGCTTTTCCGGCGGTTTTTCCACAAGCAGACCGGCCTTGGCCTTGCGGATCAGTTCCCGCTCCCTTTCGACATCCTCCATGGTCTTCGGCTTTACGGACTCGGGCGGCTTTTCCAGCCCGTACTTCCATTTCAGGAACCGCAGACCGGTCGTGGGATACAGGGCATAGGTCAGGACATCCTCCTCCCGGGCCGAGATCCCCTTGATCGCCTCCCGGGCCTTTTCCATTTCAGGCTCCAGGATGTCCGCGGGCCGGCACTCGATGGGCTTCTCGCCCCTGTCGTACCCTTTGAGGCACAGAGCCCTCACGTCCGGGTCCATCTCGGCTGGCGGCCTGCCGTAGAGGCCGTAGGCATAGTCCTTCACCTGGCTCGAAATCATCTTGTACCGCCCGAAGAGCACATTCTGCACAGCCTGAATGCCCACGATCTGACTCGTGGGCGTGACCAGGGGCGGATAGCCGAGCTCTTTTCTCGTGCGGGGCAGTTCCCGGTACACTTCGTCGAGCCGGTCCAGAGCATCGGCCTCCTTGAGCTGACTGACCAGGTTCGAGAGCATGCCTCCCGGCACCTGGTGGCGGAGGACTTCCGTGTCGATGACCGCCATCTTGGTCTGGTTGAGAAAATCGTGGTAAAGAGGAGCGATGCTCTCGACATACTCCCCCAGTTTGAGCAGCAGCTCCAGGTCGAGCCCCGTCTCCCAGCCGGTTCCCTCCAGCGCCACCACGATCGGCTCGATCGCGGGCTGGGAGGATCGAAGCGCGAAGGGGGCCAGCGCCGTATCCACGACGTCCGCTCCGGCCTCGATCGCCTTGAGGTAGGCCATGGACGCCATGCCGCTCGTGTAGTGGCTGTGGAGGTGGACCGGGACCGACACGGTTTCCTTGAGCGCCTTGATGAGATCGTAGGCGTCGTAAGGCGAGATGATGCCGGCCATGTCCTTGATCACGATCGAGTGCGATCCCATGTCTTCCAGGCGCTTGGCCATCTTCACGTAGTACTCGAGATTGTAGATCGGACCGCCCATGCGCCGCTCCGTGAGGGAGTAGCAGATCGCGCCCTGGGCGTGCTTGCCCGCCTTGTGGATCGCCCGGTAGGAGGTCTCGAAGTTTCTGAGATCGTTCAAGGCGTCGAAGACCCGGAACACGTCCACGCCCGTCTCCGCCGCCTTCAGGACAAAGGCTTCCACCACGTCGTCGGCATAATGCCTGTACCCCACCAGATTCTGTCCCCGGAGCAGCATCTGCAAGGGTGTCTTCTTCACCAGGCTCTTGAGCCTCCTCAGACGGTCCCAGGGATCCTCGTTGAGAAACCGGGTCGGCACATCGAAGGTCGCGCCCCCCCAGACTTCCAGAGACCAGAACCCGACACGGTCAAGTTCCTCGGCGACCGGGAAAATGTGGTCTCCTCTCAGCCTGGTCGCCAGTGTCGACTGGTGGCCGTCCCGAAAGGTGGTGTCCGTGAATCGGACCTTCCGCACTGCCCTCACCGGTGGGTCCACCCGGGTCTTCTCCCGCTCGGCCGACGACTTCCCCGGCACCCCTGTCTTCTTCTTCGCCATGGGTTCCTCCTCCTTCTTGAATCCGTCCCTCGGAACGGCGGGCGGGTCAAGGCTTACGAAACATCCTGAGCTGCATCAGATTGCGGATCTGCATGGCTGCGAGCCGGCCGCTGGCGGTCCAGAACGCCCCGGCCGGCACCTCAGCGGCGGCCCTGCCGACACCGGCCGCCTCGACAGCCGGGGCCGACGAGGCCTCTCGCTGCTCCCGCTCGGCATCGAGATAGCGGACGACGGCCATCGAGGCAGCCGCGATCTTCTTTCGATCCCGTTCCATCCGGAACCTCCTGTTTCGCCCCCGGCAGTCGTCACATGGGGATGTTGCCGTGTTTCTTGGGCGGACGCATCTCCCGTTTGGTCCGCAACGCCTCCAGAGCTTCCACGATCCGTCTGCGGGTCTCGCGGGGCACGATCACCTGGTCGATGTAGCCCCTCGATGCCGCGATGTACGGGTTGTAAAAGAGGTTCCTGTACTCCTCGATTTTCGCCTGGCGCATGGCCTTGGGATCCTGCGCCTCCTGGATCACCCTGCGATGGATGATGTTCGCGGCCCCCTCGGCCCCCATCACCGCGATTTCAGCGGTGGGCCAGGCCAGGACCATGTCCGCCCCCAGATGGCGCGAGCACATGGCCAGATAGGCCCCGCCGTAGGCCTTGCGGGTGATCAGCGTGATTTTCGGAACCGTTGCCTCCGAGTAGCACCAGAGAAGTTTGGCGCCGTGCCGGATGATGCCGGTCCATTCCTGGTCCTTGCCCGGCAGATAGCCCGGCACGTCCGAGATCGTGAGCAGAGGGATGTTGAAGGCGTCGCAGAACCGGATGAACCGGGTCGCCTTGTCCGATGCATGCACGTCCAGGCACCCGGCGAGCACCTTGGGCTGATTGGCGATGATGCCCACCGTGTGGCCGTCCATCCGGGCGAAGGCGACGAGGATGTTCGGCGCATACAGGGCGTGGGGCTCGACAAAGGTGCCGCCGTCGACGATCGCGCGGATGAGGTCCCGCATGTCGTAGGTCTCGGAAGGATTGTCCGGGACGAGCCCGTCCAGTTCCGGAATCTCCCGGTCCGGAGGGTCTCCGGTCAGGACCCGGGGAGGATCCTCCAGGTTGTTCGACGGCAGGTACGAGAGCAAGTCCCGAATCTGTTCGATGGCCTCTCCGTCGCTGGAGCAGGAAAAATGGGCCACGCCGCTTCTCTCGTTGTGAGCCCGGGCCCCTCCGAGTTCCTCCTGGGTGATCTCTTCTCCCGTCACAGCCCGAATGACGTCCGGACCGGTGATGAACATGTAGCTCGTCCCTTCCACCATGAACACCCAGTCGGTCATGGCCGGCGAATACACGGCGCCGCCGGCCGTCGGCCCCATGATGGCCGTGATCTGGGGAATGGTCCCAGAGGCCAGAGAATTGCGGAAAAAAATCTCCCCGTATCCTGCCAGGGCATCGACGCCTTCCTGGATTCTCGCACCGCCGGAATCGCAGAACCCGATCACCGGCGCTCCGCTGCGCATGGCGAGATCCATGACCTTGCAGATCTTCTTGGCGTGCATTTCTCCCAGGGTGCCGGCCCGGGCCGTGAAATCCTGTGCGAAGGCATACACCGTCCGTCCGGCCACCTTGCCGAACCCCGTGATCACCCCGTCGGCCGGAATCTCTGTTTCGGGCATGTCAAAATAGGTGCACCGGTGCCGCACGAACAAATCGATCTCCCGGAAGGTGCCGGCGTCGAAAAGGGCTTCCAGCCGTTCCCGCGCCGAGAGTTTCCCCGCCTTCTTCTGCTTGCGGACCGCCTCGGCCCCTCCCATCTCGAGCAGCGCCGCCTGGCGCTCCTCGAGTTCGAGGATCTTTTCCCTGACTGTCTTCCCCATGATCTTCTCCTTGTCCGAAACCTCCCCGATCGGCCCTCCGGTCCTACCACCCGCCCGTGACCTCCAGGCACTGGCCCGAAACATAGTCCGACAGGGAAGAGGCGAAGAAGAGCAGCGGGCCTGCCGCCTCCTCGGCGGTGCCCGGTCTGCCGGCCGGAATCATCTGCTGCATGATGTTGCGCATCATGGCCGGAACCCCGATGGCCACGGCCTTGCCCGCCCGTTCCAGGGTTGCTCCTGATTCCTTCTCCTTGGTCAGTCGCGTATCGATCCAGCCGTAAGCCACGGCGTTGACCTGCACGTTGAATCCTCCCCACTCCTTGGCCAGCGTTCTCGTCAGGCCCACAACGCCGGCTTTTGCGGCTGAGTAATTCGCCTGTCCCGCGTTTCCGCGCGTCCCGGCGATGGAGGAAACGTTGATGATCTTGCGGTTGACGATCTTCCCCGCCTCCTTTTCGGCTTTGGCCGCATCCCGGAAATACGGCGCCGCGGCCCGAATCAGGCGGAAGGGCGCTGTCAGGTGAACCGCCAGCATGGCCTCCCACTGCTCGTCGGTCATCTTGTGGATCACCGCGTCCCAGGTATAACCGGCATTGTTCACGAGCACATGCAGGCCGCCCCAAGCCTCGACAGCCTTCTTTACGATCCGGTCCGCGAAGGCCCCGTCCGTGACGTCCCCTGGGACGACGATGCATTGGCCGCCGGCGGACTCGATTTCCCGCGCCGTTTCTTCGGCCGGCGCAGGGTCCAGGTCGCTGACGACCACTCGGGCACCCTCGCGGGCAAACAGAAGAGCCGCGGCCCGGCCGATGCCTCGGCCGGATCCGGTGATGATGGCGACTCGGTCTTGGAGCATCTTTTCCATGTCCGTCCCCCTCCTTGCTCTGTTTCGATCGATGGGAAAACGTGCTTGACTCAATCGCGCGCTTCACCCTCTGCGCGCGGTGCGCTCCTTCATGCCTGGATCGCCCGGAAAACGAGGTCACAGAGACTGCGCGTTCCGCTGTCGACATCGAACGGTTCTTCGCGGACCGCCCAAGGGAGGGCGATCTGCTCAATTCCTCCCAGGATGAGCTTCTGAACCATCTCGGGATCCACGTCCTTTCGTATCGTGCCCTCCTCCATCCCCTGGCGAATCAGACCCAGGAGGAGCTGATTGTACCGGAGACCCACCTGGAAGGCCGCGGTTTCGTAAAAGGCGGGATCCTGCCTGACTTCCAGGGTCAGGAACCGGGCCACGAATCTGCGCTTTCTCCAGGTGTAGAGATGGGACCAGACGAACTTGCGAATCCGGTTGAGAGCGCCTTCGATTCCCCGGAGCTGGAGCTCCAGAAAATCCACGTACGATTCCATGTCCCTTTCGAGAAGGGCGAAAACCAGATCTTTCTTGGTGCGGAAGTATTCGAAAAGGGTCCCTTCCGGGACCTGGGCCTCCCGGGCGATCTGGGCCGTCGTTGTCCCCTGGTACCCGTGTTCCTCAAAGAGGATCCGGGCCACATCAAGGATCCTTTCCCGACGCTCCTGAGCCGGCCCTTTGGCCATTGCCTTGCGGGACGCTATGGCAGAACTCCTAAGGCCCTGAGAAAGGCTTGTGCGAGTATCACTCGGAAAACAGGGATGAACTGAGAAAAGAGCACTCAAAATTCTGAAGAGTACATTCTATTATACATTGGAACAGAAACACTTGTCAATACTACAGGGACAGGGAAGAACGTTCCGAGTTACACTCGGGAAAAGGGCTTTTTCTTTCTCTTGGGGCAGACCGTTCGCAACGCCTTGTCGGCACTGAGGAATCAACGAAATCTCACGTCGACCAGGTAGATGTCGTCCCCTTTGAGGGCAAGGTGGTGAAAACGGTCCTGGCTGTCGAACACGATCGTGCCCCCGCCCATGCTCACCACGTCGTCGTAATGAGGCCCCTCTCTTCCGTCCAGCACCACCCAGTACTCCCTTCCCATCTTGACCCCGTAGGCCAGGTGTCTGCTGTCCGGGCTGAATACGGGCGGCGTTACGATCGCTTCGTACCCTCTGCCTTTCCTGCCGTCCAGGACAACGAACCAGTTCTTGTCGGACCTGACACGGAAGGCAACACGCTTGCTGTCCGGGCTGAACACGGGAGGCCCGTCTATTTCGTCGTAAGGCCCGTATTCGGCGCCGTCGACCACCAGAACCCACTGGCCTTTCTTGCGCGCGCCGAAAGCCAGCCTTTGACTGTCCGGGCTGAACAGGAGGAAGGGGGAAAGCCCTTCGTATGGGGAGCCCTCTTTCCCGTCCACCACGACGAACTGCCGGCCGGCCCTGCCGGCCCCGTAGGCAACATGTCTGCTGTCCGGACTGAAAACCGGAGCGCAGGTCATGCCCTCGTATCCGCTGCCTTCTCGGCCGTCCACCACAGCCATCCAGAATCCGCCCGCCCGAGCCAGGAAGGCCAGCCGGTTGCCGTCCGGGCTGAAGACAGGGGCTCCGCCGATCGCCTCGTAGCGCTTGCCCTCCCTGCCGTCCACGACAACGAACCACTTTCCATCGGCCTCGGCCGCGAAAGCGAGCCTCATGCCGTCCGGGCTGAACACAGGGGCCGTTCCGATCCCGTCGTATCCCTTCCCCTCTTTGCCGTCCACGACAACGAACCACTTCCCGCCAGCCTCGGCCGCGTAGGCGATCCTCGTGCCGTCCGGACTGAACACGGGCGACTCTCCGATCCCGTCGTAGCCTCTCTCGGCTCTTCCGTTCACCCACACGAACTGTCTCCCGTCCCTCTGGGCCACGCAGGCGAGCTGCCGGCTGTCCGGGCTGAACGTGAGATTCGGGCCGATTGCCTCGTAGGGGCCCTGGCTCCGGCCGTCCAGGACCAGGAACCAGCCTTCCTGGGTCCTGCGCAGATGGGCGGCCCTGCGTCCGTCCGGGCTCACACGAAACGATTCTTTCACAAAGGTGTTGAAGTCGATATGGAGAACAAGACTCTCAGTGGAGACCGTCTCGGCCCTGACCAGGGCCGGCAGGGCGAGACAGCAGGCACAGGCGACAGCCAGTATCCAGGGGACAAATCGAGATGCCTTCGGTTTCATGGGCCCTCCTCCCCGCCGACCCGCTCCGGCCGGATCCGTGGACACCCCCCGGGTCCGCCGAATGGCGCACGATTCATTGTACGGGCTTTGCATCGGGAAGGCGAGCGGCGGTACGAAAGGAAAGGATTCTCCGTCCCGCTGGAGGCAAAAGCAGCACAGCCCGGCAGCGAAGAGTCCTTTTTCCGGCCCGCCCCTGCCGGCCGAGGCGGCAGCGGACGGGCCGGAAACGACGGGGCAAGAGAGCGCTCGGTCTTATCTGACGTCGTATTCGTTCACGATTTTTTCCGCGGCCGTCTGACCGAGGATCTCGTTGCATCCGTCCTCGATGAGGGAAGCGCGGGTGTCGCGGAAAAGCTTCTCCATCACGTATTCTTTGCTCAGGCCGTTCCCGCCCAGGATCTGGATGCCCTCGGAGGCGCACCGGTGCGCGGTCTCGGTGCAGAAGACCTTGCTTGCGATCGAGTGGTGAACCTCGGGCGGAGTGTTGGAAAAGTTATAGACCATGGCGTTTCTCGCCAGGGCCCGGGCGGCCTCGATGTTCATGAACATCTCGAAGATCTTGGCCCGGATGACCTGGTGTTCTGCGATGGGCCTGCCTCCCTGGATCCGCTCCCTTGCGTACGCGAGGGCCTCCTCGAAGGCGGCCCGCGCTGCGCCCACATGGATGGCTCCCATGGACGCGTTGGCCGTGGCCAGGGTGAGGTCGGTCATGGCCTCGTAGGTTTCCGGATCGCTGATCATGAACTCCGCCGGGACTCTGACATTGTCGAAGAAGATCTCCCCCTGGTTGAGGTCCCTCTGACCGAGCTTGTTCAGGGGCTTGCCTTTGGAGACGCCGGGCAGGTCCAGCGGCACCAGGCAGATTCCGCCCCCGGCCATGCCCTTGCTGGCATCGATGGTCAGGAACGTCACGGACTGGGTGGCGATGGTTCCGTTCGACACCCAGGCCGCCTTCTGCCCGTTGAGCACGTAGTGGTCCCCGTCCCGCACGGCCCGCACCTGGCAACTGATTCGCGGATCCCGGAACTGGCGGGTGCCGGCCACGAGCGTATCGGAGCCATGGTCCGGCTCGGTGATTCCCCAGCAGCCGATGATCCGGACATTCTTGTCCGAGGTGAAGGGGAGAACAAACGTGTTCTGGATCCTTTCGTCCTCGAACATGGTCCCGAAAAAGGCGGGGAAACAGGCCACGCCGAGGCCGATCGTCAGCCCGATGCTTCCCCAGCCCATTTCCTCGAAGGCGATCGCCACGTCAAGAGGCGAAAGCCCCATGCCACCGCACGAGTCGGGCAGGAGAATCGAGTTGTAGCCGAGCTCGTACCCCTTGCGCAGCACCTCCCAGAGCGGAGAGCCCTGCCGGATCACGTCCTGAGGGTCCGCAAGGGCATCGAGTTTGAGCGAGATCGGCCGCATGACCTCCTTGGCGAACTTGTGCACCGCCTCCTTGAGGTCCGTCTGCTCGTCGCTGAGATCCATGTTGAGTTCCAGGTACATTCGAAGCCCTCCTTGTGAATCATGGTGATCGTATGACCGTATGTCGGGTTCAGCCGGACATGGACTCGAACCGGTACACGCCCGGCCCGTCCGGTGAAAAGGCATTCCGCAGCAAACGGTCCAGCGCCTTCTCGGACGCGGTCTTCGGGATCTCGTCAACCACCTGCAGGTAGGACGGAACAGCGTTCCGTTCGAGCTTCTTCACGCACAGGTCGAAGATTTCCCGCGCCTCCTTCGGCCCGATCGCGTGCCCCTCGAAGGGCACCACGGCGGCGACCAGATCGCTTTCGCCGGGCGCGCCCGAGGCCGCAGGAATCCCGTACACGCAGACCTCGGATACGTGTTCGTATTCGCCGATGATCTTCTCCACGTAGTCAGGCTGGATGAAATCGCCGGCCCTGCGGAGACCGCCCCCTTTGCGATAGTCGAAATAGAACCATCCCTGCTCGTCGGTGTGGCAGATGTCCCCGCTGCGGAGCCAGCCGCCCCTGGTCTTCTTCCGGGAGGCTTCCTCCTGTCCGACGTACTCCACTTCGGTCGGCTGCCCGACCATCCGGCTGACGAGCTCGCCCGGCACGAAAGGCGGGCACTCCTGGTCGTTCTCGTCGACCACCTTCATCTCCATGAGCCCTTCCAGGGGCTTGCCGAAAGAGCCCACCGGCCCCACCCCCGGCGGATTGTGGGCAAAGCCTCCCTCCACCGCGCCGTACCATTCGTGGATCCGCACGTTGAACCGTTTTTCGAATTCCTCCCATATGGCCCTGGGCGTGCCGGCGCTGATCACCACGCGCACCGGATTGTCCCCGTCGTCCGGGCGGCGGGGCTCGTTGAAGATGCCCGACATCATCCCGCCCAGCAGGCTGAAGGTCGTGCACCCGTACTTCCGGCAGATGTCCCAGATGCGGCTCTTGGTGAACTTCATGCTGATCACGCACGGAATGGAAAGACTCAGGGACGGGACCAGTGTGACCGCCTGCGCGTTTCCGTGGGTGAGGGAAAGGCCCGTGTAGAGGACATCGTCGGGCCCGTACCGCCACACCGACTGGGCCAAGAACGCGAAGACAGGCATCCTCTTGGACTTGATCACCACGCCTTTGGGATCGCCCGTGGTTCCCGAGGTATGGATGATTTCCAGAGCCCATTCCGGATCCGGCACGACGTCCCTCGGCGGCCCCGGGTCCGGCCTTTCCAGAATCTCCCGGAAATCCCGGTACCGGGAGGCATTCGGGGCGTCGAGCCACGGTTTGTTCACAACGGCCAAAATTTTCGCGCCGGCCATCTCGGGAAGAAGACGTTCCACCTGATCGAGGAACTCCGCGGTGACGAAAATTCCCTTGCATTTGGTGTTTGCGACCTGAAAAGAGAGCTTGGCCCCTTTGGATCGCGGATCGATCGGGACCACGATCGAGCCGGTCGCCGAGGCCGCCCCGAAGGCGTACAGGAATTCCGGGTGGTTTCGCATGACCAGGGCGAACGTATCGCCCTGGCGAATTCCCTGCTCCCGGAGAAAGGCGCACAGCCGGTTGATGTTCCGGTGGATCGCGGCGTAGGTGAGCGGCTCGTCGGGCTGGTCCGGACCGTTTTCGAACGTCACGATGGTCTTGTCCGGCGTCTCCGAGGCCTTTTGCTCGAGCATGTGTGCGAGGATCAAGGGATTCAGGGTAAAGGACATGTCCGATACCTCCATGGGAAACGGATCGTGCCCGCCGTTTCAGGGTGTTTGCCCCTCCCGGAAGATGGTCATTCGGGTCGGACCGGTCGGCACGGCGGCTTACTTTGGAAGGCCCTTTTCGTCACAAATCTTCGGGTAGAGCTCATAAGCCGGCTTGAGAATGGGCAGGAGCTTGAGGACCTTGTTCACGGGCCCTTTGGCCTTGATGGTCCGCTTGGCCAGGGCCATGGGAAGATTGATTTTCTTCAGCCAGAAGTCGTGGCACGTGTCTCCGGAAAGCGTCATGACCACGTCGGGCTTCAGGTCCGGTGCCTCGCCGCAGATCACCTCGTCGGGCTTCACGTTGATGATGCCATCCGGATTGTTGATCACGAACTTGATCACCACGTTGGCCGAACGGAACCCGGGCCCGGATTCCGGGTCTGCCAGAAGCCTCTTGAACAAACCACCCAGCACGTCGTACATGGTCTCAGTGTCTTTGAAGATCGCCATCTTCCCCTCCCTCTGTTCCATCTGTTCCAATTGACACGGGACTCTTTTCCATCGAGGCCTTATATCAGGGGCCCCAGCACACCCTGTCCGGACAGAAGCCGGCTGAAGGAAAAACCTGAAAAGGCCTAGGCAAGAGAGGCCTCAATCCCAAGAATTCCATTCGCGAGTCGGAGCGAAGAAGGATGCCCTTTGAAGCGGCAGTCAGTCTAGCAGAAGCCGCAAGGAGCGCACAAGACCGGAAGGACCGACAGAAAGAAGCGAACCCACCCTGGGCCAGTTGCAAGAAGAGACAAGCCGCCGTTCCCGGCCGGCATGGCCGGGACCGGCGGAGTTCCGACAGAAGGGGAGGACTCGCCTGTTCTAGGCCGCCAGGAACAGCGCGAGCTTGGCCATGCCGATGAGCGGCAGCAGAAGCAGACGCACGAAAGACTTGGCCCATGGATGCTCTTCGAGCCAGCCGGCCGCCTGGGGCCCCCATGCATAATAAGCGTCCACGAATTTTCGGCCCCAGTCGTGCTGCAGGAGGATCCGGTCCCGGAAGCTCCTCAGCACGCCCACCTTCTCGTTGAGAGGGGACCCATGTGCCACCGAGGCCACAACGCAGGCCCTGACAATCCGGCCTTCGGGCCCGCTATACCGGGAAAGCATCTCGGAGACGCCGTCGCCGTCCCCATCCGGAAAGGACGTGAGATAGTCGAGGAACCCCTCCCACTGCAACAGGGGCTCGCCGGGCGCCTTGTACACGATGGCCTGATCCAGCGAGCTCAACGGAAGACCCGTGGCACAGTCCTTGGGCACGACCTTGAGGAGCCCGTAGGAAACATCCTCGAGCCTTTCAATGTTGGAAGCCACGTAGTAGTTCAGTGCGACCCGGTACAGGTGGCCATTGTCATTCGCGATGACCAGCCTTCCGTGGCACGTCGGGTCGTCGAAGTTCAGGCAGCGCCACAGGAGCAAAGGCGGCAGGTAGTCCGTGTAGGCGAACCCCACTCCGGACCAGCTGATCCAGAAGTCGCTGTCCTGCAGAAAGGCGGCAAGAGAGTCGACCCAGGCGGCCTGATACAGCTCGCTTCCATACATACAGAACGAAACCAGGGGATACCCGGTCTTGCCGGACACCGGATCCACGCCCAGGGGCACGACCTCGAAGGCATCCGAGGTCTGAACGATCCCGGTCGTTCCCGCCAGGATGTTCGAACGGATCACGCCGTCGGACTCGACGGCTGCAACGACCGGGTCGTCGGGGTTTCCGAGGGCCCGGTTCACGCTCCATCGGATCGCGTCGGTCACCAGATTCCCGAGGCCGTGCTCGACCGCATACGTTCCCCTCAGGTCGAAGGTCGTCTCGACGGCCGGGTCCGCAAAGAGCGGGTGCCCCAAAGGCGCCAGAATATCCGTGTTGATCTTGTCCACATACTCCTCGACCTTGTCAATCGTGTCCGGATCTCCCGGGATCGAGTCGTCGATCAGGACCGACTGATACCCGAGCACGTCCCATTTTTCGGCGACGCTGTTGTATTCGAGATCGAGAACGCCCAGCCGGGCGGTGTAGGACTTGGCCTGCACGATGGTGGTCTTGCCCCCGCCCGCAGTGACCGGCGTCGGGATCAGGGTGTGCGTATGCCCGCTCACGATCACGTCGATGCCCGGAACCTGGTCCGCAAGGTCCACGTCCTCGCCGGTCCAGTACGCGGGCTCACTGACGCCCGAGTGGGACAGGCAGATGACGATATCGACGCCCTCATCGTTTCTAAGACGCTGGACAGCCTCGGCCGCGGCCTCGAACCTGTCTCTCTTGCCCAGCGGAAACAGGGCGCTTCCATAAGGCTTGTTCACGTCCGTCCAGGCGGACTCGCCCATGATGCCGAAGTAACCCACCTTGACGCCGTTGGAAAGCTCTTGTGTGGCCCAGGGCAGGATGTCGCCTGAATCGATGAGAGCCTGGATGGCCGCGCCCCAGGGATGCGAGGGATCCAAGACCGTCAGGTTCGTGGCCACGACCCGGATGGCTTCACGGTGGTTCACGATTTCGGCTGTGGCCGTCGGCAGGAGGTCGAACTCGTGATTCCCTAGGGTGACCGCGTCGTAGCCGAGAGCGTTCATGATCCCCATCTCGGCTTCCCCCCGCAGCAAGTGGAACAGGGTGCCCATGGAGAAATCGCCCCCGTCGAGCAGCAGGACCGGGGTGCCTTCCGAGCCGCGCTGCTGCCGGACCTCCTTCACCTTGGTCGCGATCCGCGCGATGCCTCCTACGGTGGCGTCGTCCCCGGTCGAGCCGGGGGTGTAATCGGCGTTCGGAGAAGCGAGGAAATGGGAATGCATGTCGTTCGTGTGGAGGATCGTGAGTCTCTTTTGTTCCTCCTGGGCCTTCGAGACGCCGCAGGCCCCGAAGAGCACAAAGCCCAGCACGCCAAGCGAAACGAGGATGAGCCCGGCCCAGGATCTTGCGGGTCTGTCCAAAGAGCGATGCGATTTCATGGGGTTGACTCCTCTCGAATGGAAGGTTTCCCTTGGGATGCGTTGCTCGTCCCGGCTCCTCACCAGTTCTTCACCTGCGAGGATATACGAGAAAGAGGCCCATTGTCAATAAAAAATTTTTGTATTCTAAGTGATTCCATTGTTTCCGACGAGCCGACTGACAAGGTCCAAGGCCTCCCCGGGGGTGGCGATCTCCCCGGCGGCCCGGGCCTCGTGCACCTTTTCCAGCAGACGGCCGATTCTGGGGCCGGGCGGCAGCCCAAAGCGCTCCAGGATTTCACGGCCCGTGATCAGGGGGGGAAGACGGGTACCCGCTGCGTCTCGTTCGATGGAAAAGCGGACCATGGATTGAATAAATTGCATGAAGTTATCAGTATATTCGTTTGGATTTTCACGTTTTTTGGCCTTGTGGTCTGCGGCTGCAAGGGTCAAAACGCCGAGAGCGTCCGTCCCAAGCCGCCTGAAGAAGCGAACTCTGGCCCGGTCTCCCAGCCTGTGGCTGCAGTCGGCCCGGAACAGATGCAAAGGCCACAGGTGGAACCTCACCCAGCACTCCAGACAGGAGCCTGCCTTTCGGCTCAGGCGGAGCCTGGCTGCGATCCCTTCGCAGAGCCTGGCGCCCTCCCGGTCATGGCCGAAAAAGTGGATCCTTCCGTCCGCGCCCGTAATGGCCGTCGCGGGCTTGCCGATATCGTGCAGGAGAGCCGCAAGCTTCAGCAGGGCGGCTCTTTCCTCATCCTCGGCCAACCATTCTGACAGTGTCCTGCCCCACGGCTCGACGAGGACAATGCACTCCTCCACCAACGCTTCGACCTGCAGAAGGGTTTCCAGCGAATGGGCCCATGCCTCGCGGGCATGTTCGGGCCCCTGCTCCAGTCCCCTGAGCGCCACGGTCTCCGGAAACAGAACGGAAAAAATCCCGGCCTGATCCATGGCATCCAGGTGATACCGGCTCCCGGGACTGCCCAGCAGCTTGAGCAATTCGTCCCGAATCCGCTCAGGCGCCGGCAGGCAAAGCCGGGCCGCCGCCTTCCCAATCGCCTCCAGCGTTGCGGCCTCGACCGTGAATTTGAGCCCGCAGGCAATTCGGAATGCCCGGAGCACGCGCACAGGATCCTCCAAGAGCCGCTCCCAGTGGACCATGCGGATCCACCCGGACGCCAAGTCCCGGATCCCCCCTGCGGGATCCAGCAGCTCTTTGAAGGGCCCGCCAGGATCGCGCGGGATCCGCACGGCCATGGCGTTCACCGTGAAATCACGCTGGAGCAGATCCTCTTCGATCCCTCGGCCTCGCACCGGCGCGAGATCCACCACCACCCGCCCCGGCCCTTCCGCGTCAAGGGGCACCAGCCGGACCACGCCCCATCGCTCGTTCAACTCGACAAGCCTGCAGGGCCATCTTTCGGAAAGGAATGCGCCGAGGCGTTCCACGTCCCCGGGAGGGCAAACAAGATCCAGATCCGGCGCGTCGCGGTCCAGGAACGCGTCCCGCACCGCCCCTCCGACCAGGTACAGAGTCGAAAGAGGCCTGTGGGCGAGAAGATTTCGGAGTTTCACCACTGCGGCGTTTCGGGCCAGTCGCTCCAAGGCTTCTTCGGTCGACAGAAGGCTCATGACGTCCACCGAGGACCTGGCCGGCCCAGAAAGCCTTTATCCTTCGGGTTCGCAGCGCACGCGCACATGGGATTCTGTCTCCTCGATCCGGAAACGAACATTCAGGAACCGTTCCAGGACCCACATGTTCGATTGCATGTGCCGGGTAAGATGCGGAACGCTGATCGTCGAAGGCCCGTCGCTCAGGGCCAGGTAAGGAAGAATCTGGTCCCCCATCCAGGGATCGAGCGAGGCCCGGCTGTGGTAGATCCTGAAAAGCCTCTCGGCCGCCTCCTCGGCAACCTCCTCGGCCGACTTGCCCGTCTCGCCGAGCGCCGAGGCCCCAAGGACCGACTCCCGCGTTTCGATCCAGACGACGATGCCTGATCCAGGCGAGTTGCTGGATCCGTACTCCTCGAGGATCTTGGCCGGCACGTGGAGGAAATCGGTCAGTTTTCGCTGGGCCCGTTTGCGCTGCCGCTCCGCCACCTTTCGTTCCAGGAGGGTTCTTGCGGCGTGGGAGACTCCGTGGCAGGAGCATGGTTCGGTCGAGATCGGGATGTTCAGGGCTTTCAGCAGAGGGGTCTCGGGGGGCCGGATGCGCACGTCGACGATGCCGCCGCCCTTCGGGTAATACCCCCTTCGCAGGACCGTGACATCCACCCGGTAGCCCATACGGCCGAGCAGAGGAGACAAGACCGACCGAACGTAGTCCGCCGGAGGAGCGAAGGGAACATCCGTGCCTCCCCTGGCCAGGATCCGCACCGGCCCTTCCAGCCCCAGACACGCGATCAGGAGCCCCTGCAGGACCAGCCCGACGGAGCCGGCTGTTCCCGTGTCGAGACGAAGATCCTTCTTCCCGGCCATCCGCCCCGGGAAGAAGGAAAGTTCCTCAAGGCCGGGCTTCAGAGGCGAGGTCGAGGCTCCGCAGAGGTTCGCAAGACCGCGCAGGGCCGCGCAATGCTGGGGCCTCAGCCCGGGCTTGTTGCGGCCGGCCCGGATACGGGTGAGCTCGCATCCGATTCCGGTCAGGGCCGAAAGGGCGCAGGCAGTCCGCACGATCTGGCCGCCCCCTTCTCCGTAGGAAGCGTCGATCCGGATGACGCCCTGCTCGATCCGAAGTCGATGGGACGGAACCCGCATGCAGGACCTCGTCAGGCCGGGCTGCCGACCGGGTCGTCCGGGACCATAAAAAAAAGATCGCATAGCGATCTTTTTCGTCGGCCGATTTGGTGGCGGTGCAGGGATTTGAACCCCGGACACTGCGGATATGAGCCGCATGCTCTGACCAACTGAGCTACACCGCCGCAGCTTCGAGGAGCGGCCATTCAGCCGGTCCCTTTTTTCTATTGATACCAGAAGTCAATGGAAATGGCAACGAGACTGGGATGCGGCCTCATCCGGCAACCGCTGTGGCCCGGCCCGGCCCGCTTCCGCACGGGCTCATCGAAGTTCGCAACGGGCTCCGGGCTGCGAGCCGATGCGATACGGCTTCAACGGATCCATCGGCGGCTTCGATGGCCTGACCCGTCGCGCGTGCGCGAGCTCCTCCGGCAGCCCTCGCGCCTCGGATCGGGGCGGAGGCCGCCCGATCAGTACCCCAGGGCTTCTCCGATCAGCACCACGGTGGTATCGGTGAGCATCGGCCGCTTGTGCAGGATGACCGTGGCCCTGCAGATCCGCCCCGGGCTGCTGCAGTCCACGCATTCCCCTCCCTTGGTGCAGGGCAGGTCGAGGTGGAGGCTCCTGGCCCGCATGGGCGCAGCAACCTGACGGATCCTGCGGAACGCTTCGTGAAGGTCTGCGACGATCTTCTGGACCCCAACGAGAAGGATCACCTTCGAGGGCCCGAAGGTCATGGCGCTCGTGCGGTTGCCGATCCCGTCCCGGCTGACCAGCTCGCCTTTTTCGGTCACCGCGTTCACGCTGCTCAGGAAGAGGTCACACGAGAGCTGGCCTTTGCGCACGTTGAGCAACGCTTCCGGCCCCAGCGATTCATCCCAGTGATCGAGCAGCACGGCCCCCCTTTCGCGCAGCGCCTGGGGCAGGCCGAGGTCCCGGAGCGTCTTGGACCCCCCCAGCCCTACCCGGGCGCCCTTGGGAAGGTCCTGCAGGACGAACTCCGTGGCCTCCTTCCCTGTGGGAAAGTAGAAAGCCACGAACTCGTTTCTCTTGAGGGCCTGCAGCGTCTTGGCGACGCGCTTTTCGTCCGGCAGAAACGGGTTCTCGTCCGCCATGTCGTCGTCTGCCTCCGCTCTTGGGGTGAAAGGCGATCCCGGCCCGCCCAGCGTCAGGCCCTGCCCAGCACCTTTCGCACGAGCCTCTCGTCCTGGAGAATCTCCTTGGCCGTCTGGTACGGGTTGGCCTTTTCGTGCTCCACCTGCGCCAGAATGCGGCGGAACTCCGGATCCTCGGCCTCAACCTCCTCCAGGCACTTGACGAACCGGTGAACGAGAATTTCGAGCAACTCCTTGCGTCCCTGCTCCCGAAGCTCGGCTTTGGACGCAGGCTTCGACGCCCGGTACGCCCGGTGGCGCGCCAGAGTCTCGTACAGCTCGTCTGTTCCGATATCGCGGTTCGCCTGGCACAGCAGGACCGGGATCTTCCAGCCCGGGTCACGCCTCTCGCCCAGTTCCACCATGGACTTCAGCTCCGACAGGATGCGGTCCGCTCCCTGGCGGTCGGCCTTGTTCACCACGAAGATCTCGGCGATCTCCATCAGGCCGGCCTTCATGGTCTGGATCGTGTCCCCTGACTCGGGCACCAGCACCACGACGGTCGTGTCCGCGATATCCACGATGTCCAGCTCGGTCTGACCGACGCCGACGGTCTCGATGATCACCACGTCGAACCCGAAGGCATCCAGGAGCCTGAGAACGTCACGGGTCGCACGGGAAAGTCCGCCGTGGGTTCCCCGGGTGCCGAGGCTGCGGATAAAGACGCCGTCGTCCAGAGCGTGGCGCTGCATCCGGATGCGGTCGCCCAGGACCGCGCCGCCGGTAAACGGGCTCGAGGGATCCACGGCCAGAACGCCCACGGTTTTCCCTTCGGCCCGCATCCGCCCGATGAGCTTGTCCACGAGGGTGCTCTTCCCCGCACCGGGCGGCCCGGTCACGCCAATCGAGTAACACCGACCCGTGCGGGGATAGACGGCTTCGAGAACCTCGGGCACGAAGGCCGCGTCGTTCTCCACAAAGGTGATCATTCTGGCCAGGGCAAGCTTGTCGCCCTGGAGCATGCGGTCCAACAGAGGCCTGTAGTCCGAATTCCCTCTCACGTCTGTCCTCTTGCGGCCTCGCTCTTCGAGCGCCGGCCTCTCCCGTGCTTCACCCCTTTGCCTCTGTCTCCCCGGCGTCTCGGCACCGATGCACGCAAGAGGCTTCCGGACGGCAGAGCCCCCCTTCCCTTCGGGATCGAATCAGAGTGCGTGCTGGAGAACGACGATCTCGGTCTTGGCCGGAAGCGCGCCCGCCTTCACCTCGAGGATGGAGCCAGACAGCTTCCTGACCTGCTGCTTTCCTTTCAGAAAAGCCTCCACTTCCAGAAGCGGGAATCCGCACTTGGGCGTTTTGTAGTGCATCGGGACCACGATCTTCGGCTTGAGCTGCGCCACCACGGCGTCCGCCTCGGCCGCATCCAGCGTGAAGGTCCCGCCGACGGGAACGAGCAGCACATCCACCGGACCGATTGCCGCAATCTGCTCGGGCGTCAGCACATGGCCGAGGTCGCCGCAGTGAACCACGCGAAGGCCGTCCGCTTCCAGGCCGATGACCAGGTTCGGCCCCCTCTCGCTTCCGCCCGAGTTGTCATGGAACGTCCGGACCCGGTTCACCACAACCCCCCGGATGGTCTCTTTTCCGGGCGTCTTCACGATCACGGGATTCCCTTTGAGGGAGCTCGTCGCGTTGTGGTCCTCGTGCTGGTCATGGCTGATCGTCACGATGTCTGGAGCGGCCTCGATCTTTCCATAGCCGACCGCGCCCCCATACCCGCCGGCCTGGTAAGGGTCCATCAGGATCTGAACCCCCTTGTCGGTGGTGATCAAGAAAGCCGCATGGCCCAGCCATTGAATCTTCATGGCGTGTCCTCCTCGCGACTGAGAGTTCCGGCGCAAGAAGCAGACGCAGGCCTCCGAAGGTGTGCTCCCGTCTATCTACTGCAGGAGGAGCAAAATTGCAAGACTGGCGCAGACCGGCTCAGGAATCCCCTCGGCGGCGGGGGCCCATCTCAGAACAGATCGTCCTGCCTGCCTCTGGGCACGGCCACGCCGAGATGCTCGAAGGCCATTCGGGTCGCAACCCGGCCCTGCTTCGTCCTTCCCAGAAGGCCGCACTGGATCAGGTACGGTTCGTGCACGTCCTCGATCGTGTCTGCGGACTCGTTCACGGCAGCCGAAAGGGTATCGATGCCCACGGGGCCGCCCCGGAACTGCTCCAGAATGGTCAGCAGGATCTTCCGGTCCATCTTGTCCAGTCCGTACTCGTCCACTTCGAGCAGCGCCAGGGCTTCGGAAGCGGTGGACGTGTCGATCACCCCGTCCCCTCGTTCCTGCACCACGTCGCGCACGCGCCGCAGGAGCCGGTTGGCGACCCGAGGAGTTCCGCGGGACCGGCGGGCGATTTCATACAGTCCCTCCCGTGTGAACCGGACGTCGAGGAGGCGGGCCGACCTGTGGAGAATCCGCTCCAGGTCCTCGGGCCCGTAAAAATCCAGCCGCTCGATCACGCCGAACCGCGTCCTCAGGGGCGATGTGAGAAGACCCGCCCGGGTCGTTGCCCCGACCAGGGTGAACCGCGGCAGATCCAGCTTGATCGCCCGTGCACTCGGCCCCTGGCCAATGATAATGTCAAGCTGGTAGTCCTCCATGGCCGGGTACAGAATCTCCTCGACCGGCCTGGGCAACCTGTGGATCTCGTCGATGAACAAGACGTCGCCCGGTTCCAGATTGGTCAGAATGGCCGCCAGGTCCCCCTGCTTTTCCACGGCCGGGCCCGACGTGACCCGGATGCCGACCCCGAGTTCCCTGGAAAGAATGTAGGCAAGGGTCGTCTTGCCCAGACCGGGAGGGCCGTAGAAGAGCACGTGGTCCAGGGGTTCGTTGCGCCTCCTGGCCGCGTCGATGAAGATCCGGAGCTTCTCCTTCAGGGCGTCCTGGCCGACGAATTCCTCCAAGCACGAAGGCCGCAGATTGCCCTCGAGGACATCCTCTTCTTCCCTGTGGGGATTCAGGCTCGTGGGCAAGTTCTTTCTGGCCATGCTCGCATCCAGGCGTCTTGGGCGGCGGCATGCCCCGGCCGCCCCG
>FWPU01004597.1_pt1 | contig 31821 bp, 27 predicted proteins | sample 2228361 | NCBI WGS metagenome assembly FWPU01 (sample SAMEA103939777, study PRJEB20133) | metagenome
ATACTCATCCACGTACCCTCAGGCGCCATACCCAAAGACGGTCCATCAGCCGGCATCACCATGGCTGCGGCGCTCGTCTCCATATTGAGCGGAAGGCCGGTCCGAAGGGATGTGGGCATGACCGGAGAGCTGACCATTAGGGGACATGTGCTCCCGATCGGCGGGGTTAAAGAGAAGGTGCTCGCTGCCCACAGGGCCGGCCTGAAGGAAGTGATTCTTCCTAAAGAAAACGAGAGGGATGTAGAGCAAGTTCCCGAAGAGATCAAGAAAGCGCTGGCTTTTCACTTCGTCGAAAGCATGGACGAGGTGCTCGCGGTTGCCTTTCCCGCCGGCGCAAACAAAAAGGAAGTTGCCTTGGTCGGCAAATAGTAGTAGAATTTAATGGGAAACTTCACAACCGCACAGCGCGCGTTTGGGCCCAGGCTTTTGGGTGTGAGTTGGAGGATTGGGATGGATCCCGCGAAACGCTGCGGATCCACAGGGCGGTCCCCCGAATGGGGAGTTAACTCAACCGGCTGGGCCCATTTTTTGTTGGCGCTATTCTTTCGGGCAACAATTCCGCGAAGGAGGTCGCTCTAAAATTGAGGCGAGAACAGATCGGGGAGGAGCGCCCGCGCATACCGGCGACCATGATGACGCAGCATCCCGACTCCGCCTCGCGCTACGTTCCGATACAGGAGGAGCCGGAGGAGGCCATCGAGGCTTTGCTGCCCCCGCCCGGCGGGCTTGGCCTGGACGAGGTGATGGTCGATTTCGAGGGAAAGCTTACCCCTTACCAGCAGACCTCGCAGATAGTCGTGGGTCTGGCTGAGGCGGGATTGATGGCGGGTCGCGACGCGTTCGTCACTCCGCGCATTCCCTCGGGCGAGGAAGAGGGCGTATTCCGCCAGCTGATGGCCCTCATGTCCGTCGTCGAGTCGAATTACAGGTCTTTTAAGAAGCACGGAATTTACGCGGTGAGGGAAGTCATTTTGCCGATGACGAGGAGCGCGAAGGAGCTTATTTCCGTTCGCGAACGCGTAAACGACGTGATAGCGCTGGCGCACAAGGAGTTCGGCCTTTCGCCCGATCCCAAAATAATATCGCTCATACCCCTATTTGAGACCGCGCCCCAAATACTGAACGTTTTTGCCGAGCTTTCGTCTTACGTCGAGGCTTCCGCGGAGCTCGGAGCGGAGCCCTCGAGGCTGCGCTACATGCTTGGCTTTTCGGACCTCGCGCTATCGTACGGCTTCGTCGCCGCGGCGATCGCGGTGAAGCTGGGCCTCGCAGACGGCTACCGGCTGGCATCAGAAAAGGGCGTGGAGGTGGCTCCGATTTTGGGAGGGGGAACCCTGCCGTTCAGGGGTCAGCTGGTTCCGGAGAATCTCGACAACCTCTTGCGCGATTATCCCGGAGTTCGCACCGTTACGATCCAATCGGCTATGCGCTACGACCGGGGCGCCGAAAAGACGAGGAAATTCGCCGATGAGCTCAAGAACAGGTTGCCGAAGTCAGAACCGTCGCCGATCCCTTCGAGGGAGTTTCATTTCAACGCGATCGGGATCTTTTCAAAGCACTATTTGATGACCTTTTACAAGTTGATGCGCGTCGCAGCCGCGTTGTCCGACATCGTTCCCAGGCAGAGAGACCGGCTGGCGCGAAAAGGTGAGTCGGGGTACGCCCGCGACGTTCCCCATCCGAATCTCATAGCGGAACTGGTCACCGAAGCGGATCTCGCGCGCCAGCTGCGAGAGATCGCGCTGCCGGAAAAAGTCGAGCTTCCGAGGGCCATATCGTACGCGGCTGCTCTTTACTCGATCGGCCTCCCGCCCGAAATCGTGGGGACGGGGCGAGGCCTGAGCGAGCTCGCCGAGCGCTTTGGACGGGACGCCGTTGCGAAGCTCGAATCGGAGTTCGGGGGACTGAGGAGCGGCTTATCGTTCTCCTTGAGATTCGTCCAGCTAGAAGTGGCCGCCGATTTCCTTCCGGAGGAGGTTCTTTTCGAAGTGGAGGAAGATCTGCGGTGCATCGGTGAGATTTTGGGGATCGAACCGGGTCCCCTCACGAAGGAGGACCGCCTTTACCGCACCGTGCTCGAGGCGATGAGGCCGATGCTCAAAGAACTGGTTGGCGTCAAAGGCGAAGAGCGCCTCATCACGGATGAATCGGTCGAGGGCAGCTTGGTTCGAGACTGGATCGTCCGCTTGGGATGCATGCGCGGCGGCCTGGGCTGAATCAATTCGCGAACCAGAAGACCTGTATTTTCTCGAACGTTTTCGGTTTCGCCTTCCTCCTTCTTTCCCACCATTTGAAGCGCTGATCCAAGGTGTAGGTCGGAACTCCATCGCTCTCTTTGCATGAATAAGGAAGTTCCGAGACCTTGATTTTGAACATCGCTTCACCTCCGATCCCGCTGCCAGCCTACGACGATAGCGTATCGAAAGGGATAGTTTTCACAAATCCGGTGCTTCCCCATTTGATGCAAGCGCGCAACCCATTCCTAATGGGGCTCCATCGGGTCTTCACCCGATCTCGATCGTTTTTCAGGAGGGTCGACGGAGCGCGAGCGCGCGGATTCGACCGCTTTGAGCAGCGAATCCGCAGAGAGGTCTTTTTTGAGGAGGTAAGCGTCGGCTTTGACCGCGGCGGCGCTCGAGCGATACTCGGGATTGTCGTGAGCCGTTACGATGAAGACCGCGATCGAGGGATCGGCCTCTTTGATCAGCTTCGTGGCTTCGAGTCCGTTCAGGCCGGGCATGGAGATATCCATCAATACGGCATCGGGCTTGAGGTCTCGACTCTTTCGAACCGCCTCATCGCCGTCGTTCGCCTCTCCCACGACCACCACGTTTCGGAGTCCTGCAAGGGGAATCTTTATCGTTTCCCGGAACGCATCGCTGTCGTCGGCGATGAGGATCTTCACGGGCCTCACTGCTTATCGCCTCTTTTCCACCGGTCATTTTAAGCTTGGCCCGCGATGTTTTGTATGGGTTCGGTAACCCATTTCATGGGACCCGCCTTGTTCGATCGACCCATCAATCGACGAGGCCTTTTCTCACCGCGTACGCGGCCGCCTGGGCGCGGTCGTGGAGTCCCAGCTTGCGGAAGATGCTACCCCTGTGGCTTTCCACGGTCTTCACGCTGAGGAAAAGCATCTTAGCTATCTCTTTATTGCTTTTTCCCAGGGCGATAAGCTTGAGGACCTCTATCTCGCGATCCGTCAGGCCGTCGACTGCCTTGACCTCTTTGACCGGATTTCGGGGCTTGCTCAGGAAGTTTTCGATAACCGATTCCGCGACCGGACGAGCCAGAAAAAGGTCGCCGTGAGCGACGGCCCTGACGGCTCCCGCGAGTTCGGCCCCGGCGCTCTTTTTCAAGAGATAGGCGTTCGCTCCGGCCTTCAAGAGGTCGTAGACGTATTCGTCGCCTTCGTGAACGGTAAGGATTAGGACGCCGACGTTTGGAACGGCCCTTTTGATGGCGCGGGTCGCTTCGATGCCGTTTTGATTCGGCATGGATATGTCCAGGACGGCGACGTCGGGCTTTACGTCGATGGCCTTCTTCACGGCTTCGTCTCCGTCGCTCGCCTCGGCCACGACTTCGATGTCCGGTTCCCGGCTCAGGATGAGGCGAAGCCCTTCTCGCACGATGGCGTGATCGTCGGCCACCAAAACCTTAATGGTCTCCATCGCCAGTTTCTCCAAGGGGAATTACGAGCGAAACGCTCGTTCCCGTGCCCTCTTCCGATTCTATTCTCAGTTCTCCACCGACTATCTCCGCCCTCTCGCGCATGTCAAACAGGCCGAGCGCCTCTCGTTCAACCGAGTCGGCGAGCGCCCTCTCCACCGAGAAGCCGACTCCGTCGTCGCGCACGTCAACGGACACCTCCTCCTCTCCGAAAGCGATCTCGACCTTCACCTCCGACGCGTTGGCATGCTTGGCCACGTTCGCCAGAGCTTCTTGGACGATCCGCAGGATGACCAATTCGACATCCCCCGGCAGCTTTCTCTCCGGCCCGCGGACGCGAAAGTCGATCGCAAGGCCGCAGTCCTTGAAATTGCCGTTTATGTACCACCTGATCGTCGGAATGAGGCCCAGATCGTCGAGCATGGTCGGCCTGAGATTGAGGGCCATCGCATGTACTCCCTCGAGGGCATTTTCCGCTATCTCCTTGAGATCATCTATGGCTCTCCTGGCGGCCGCCGGATCGGTCTCCAAGGATGCCTTCAGCATGTCCAGACGAAGGATGATGCTCGTCAGCGCCTGTTGGGTGTCGTCGTGGAGCTCCCTGGATATCCGCCGCCTCTCTTCTTCGAGAGCTTTGAGAAGCAGATGACCGAAGGACCTCGATCCGCCGCGCTTTTCGGAAATCCTTTTCTGCCCGGATGCCCGGGCGCTCCCGTTCGAGCCGGAACCAAAAATTCCCACCTCTCGGCCTTTCCCTCGCGACGCCCCTCCAGCGCCTCTTGTAAAAAAGTTTTAAATAATAATATGCCACAGCGCCGATTCGGCGCGCAAAAGTTTTTCAGGAAGAGCTCGTCGAGATTGGGGATTGCCGAAAATATGTTTTACTTTTTTGCGTGAATGGTAGATAATCAAAGGGATTTGGGAAAGCCCGAATCTGCTTCGCAGAGCGGTCCCCCAAAATGCCCGAGCCTTCCAGGCTCTACCCTTTAAGTGTTCATTATATTCGCTATCGCCCGGCTGTTGCGCAGCGAGGAGGTGAAAACGCTTGGCCGAGGGTACCGTCAAATGGTTTGACGATACGAGGGGTTTCGGTTTCATATCTCAACCGGGTGGTGAAGATATCTTCGTCCACTTTTCCGCCATTCAAGATGGCAATACCGTCCTCCGCGAAGGACAAAGAGTGCGCTTCGACATAGTTCAAAGCCTAAAGGGCAATAAGGCCACGAACGTAAAGGTCATAGAGCCGAGACAGGCAAATGGTCATCCCAACAGGCAGGTGAAAAGCGGAAGGCGCTTTTAGCGCAAAGCCCCCGCGGGTTCCTTTCGGATCGTTTGCGGATCGCGCGAATGCGATTCATCCGAGCGATGAAATGCGCTCGGATTCGTGGTAGAATGCGTTTCAAAGGCGCATACAAAAAGAAACGCCTATATAGTTGGACGAGAAGAAATGCAAGAGCTTGGTTCCCGATCGGGCCGTTCGCGGGCGCGGCTGCGCGGACGATCGATCCCCTCCCGGCGATTCGGACGATCCGACCCGAAGCGATTCCGGACGGGGATGGCAGAGCGCAAAGAACGGGTCGAATTGCGATCGCGCGGCTCAAGGGGCGTTGAGCGGATCGCAAGCGCGAGGGATACCAGATGATGGAAGCCGCGGCCACCGGGAGTTGACGAGCGATATGTCGATGGACGAGAAGGACTTCGGAAAGCTGATCGCTTCTTTTTTGAGGGGAGAAAGCCCTCCTTTATCCGAGGAGGAGGTCGAAAGCGGCGAGGGCGAGCGCTCCGAAAAGCCGCGAAAGGCGGGCAAGAGCCTGTTGGAGTCGCTCATGGAAGGGACCGACGCCTCTCGAGTGGAAAGCGAAGCGCCGGATGCCGGTTCGGAAGCGGAGGGGATCGCGGCGAGAAAGGGCGAGGCGGAGATAGCCGAGGAGCGGGCCGATTCGCTTTGTCCGGGGGTCGTCGAGGGGGAGATTCACATTTTTGAACCCGAGAGGCCGAACGGAGGAGCGGGCGAGCCCTCAGTTCGCCTTAAGGAAGTAACCGCTTCCGAAGTGATCGCCGAAACGATCGCAAAAGAAGAGCGAGGTTCTGCGGTCGCCGCGGAAGGCGCGAGCTTCGAAGAAAAGGAAATGCCGATCCGCGGGGAAATATCGGGCGATCTCGATGCCGATCTGGCGGGAGAAGGCGAAGTTCGGGCGGCAAAGGTCGGCATCGGCGAGATTCCGGAGGTCGACGGTTCCCCCGCCGAGGCGGCTCCACCTGGAAGCTTTGAGGAGCTCGCGGAAACCATCTCCGCTGATCTCGGTTTCGCCGACGTCGCTCTTTCGACCGCCGACGGCTTGTCGATCGCTTTGGCCGGCGTCGGCGGCGCGGAGGCTTTGGCCACGTGCGTTCCGGACATATTGAGGGCGCTCGAAGAGACCGGCGAGCGCGTTCCATTGGGAAGCCTCGGATTTGCGCTCATCCAGTCCAGCGAGGGCGGCGTGGCCCTCGCGCCGGTGGGCGACGACCTCTTTTTGATCGTTCGCGCGGGAAAGGATGTGAGCCCTGGCTTGCTCATTTGGACGCTCAAAAGGCACGTCAAATTCCTCGGATCGGGCGACTAGGCCCGGGGTTTGAGCGGCCCGCCTTAAGGGGAAAGCATAAGGGTGAGTTTGAGGAGGTTGCGAAGTGGTTCAACCGGTCAATCCGCGAGTTGCGAGAGAGAATGCGCCTTTCCCTTTGGCGGCGCTCGGAATCGATGCCGATCTCTTTAAGGCGGCTCTCTTGTGGATGGCCATAGGCGCCTCGGGCCTCGCGGTCGGCCTGGCGCTGGGGGTTCTTTTCGCACCCCGAAGCGGGGAAGAAACCAGGGAGAGGCTCGCGGCGTCCGTAAATCGCCTCGGGGAAGAGCTGCAAAGGGTCGCCGAGGTTAAGGCCGGTGCCGCTTAAACGGCGAACTAGTTGTTCAGGCTGGTTATCGGCGCGGGGATGCGCCCACCGCGGTTCACGAAGACGGAACTTCCGAAGCCGCTGACGCCGATGACGGGGGCGGATCCCAAAAGATCGCCGAAGCTCGCCGTGTCCCCTTCCTTCTTGCCGGGCGCCGGAATCAGGCGGACCCCCGCGCTTTTCTTGTTCGTGACGGCGATCGCCATCTCATCGGCTATGATGCCGGCTATCGTCTCCACCGGCGTATCTCCGGGAATGACGATCATATCGAGGCCGACCGAGCAGACGGCCGTCATCGCCTCCAGCTTTTCCAGGGACAGCGCTTTTGCCCTCACGGCCTCCGCCATCCCCAAATCCTCGGAAACGGGAATGAACGCGCCCGACAGCCCGCCGACCGACGATGTGGCCATCGCCCCGCCCTTTTTGACGGCATCGTTCAAGAGCGCGAGGGCGGCCGTGGTGCCGGGCGCCCCCGCCTTTTCTAGCCCCATGGCCTCGAGGATCTCGGCCACAGAATCGCCGCGCGTCGGCGTGGGCGCCAGGGATAGGTCGACGGCGCCGAGCTCCGTTCCCAAAAGCCTGGCGGCCTCCCGACCCACCAGCTCGCCCACCCTCGTTATCTTGAAGGCGCTTTTCTTGATTATTTCGGAGAGCTGGGCTAAGTCAGCGTCTGGATAGCGCGCGACGACCGCTCGGACCACTCCCGGCCCCGAGATGCCGATGTTTACCGTTTTATCCGGTTGACCGCTCCCGTGGTAGGCGCCTGCCATGAAGGGATTGTCCTCGGGGATGTTCGCGAATATCACGAGCTTGGCGCACCCTATTCCATCGGCGTCCGCGGTGAGCTCGGCAGTTCGTTTCACGACCGAGGCCATTTTAAGGACCGCATCCATATTGATGCCGGCTTTAGTCGTCGCCACGTTCGCGCTCGAGCAGAGCTTCTTCGTCTCCGAGAGCGAGCGGGGAATCGATTCGATCAGCCTCTCGTCTCCCGGCGTGAACCCCTTGTGGACGAGGGCCGAAAAGCCCCCGATGAAATCGGCTCCGACGGCCTCCGCCGCGGCGTCGAGCGCCTTCGCGATGGGGAAGTAATCCTCGAGATCGCTCGCTTCGGCTATTTCCGATATCGCCGTAACGGCGATCCTCCTGTTGACGATCGGAACGCCGTACTTCGCGCTCAAGCTCTCCGCCACCGGAACGAGGTCGGCCGCGCTCCGCGTCACTCGATCGTATATCTTTCGACAGAGGCGCTCGCCGTCCGCATCGGCGCAGCCCCTGAGGGAGACGCCCAAAGTGATGGTCCGGATATCCAGGGCTTGCTCTTCTATCATCTCGATGGTTTCGAGTATTTCCTGAGGGTCGATGAACATCTATCCGCCTCCCGCCCTAAATCCTGTGCACGAACCGAAAAAGGTCTTCGTGCTGCACGGTGATGTGCACGCCTATCCTTTCTCCCACGGCCGAAAGCTCCTTTTGCAGGTCCCCGATCGATATGCGGGTCTCGTCGACGGTGACGAGCATCACCATCGCGAAGAGGTTCCTCATGATCGTCTGGGAGATATCCTCGATGTTGACGCCGTTTTCGGCCAGCGCCTTAGAAACCGCGGCCACGATTCCCACCTTGTCTTCGCCGAGTACCGTCACGACGGCCCTGCTCATGCCTTCTCCTTTCCCCATTACCTTCGCAACCGACGCTCGGTTTGCGCGCTTGGAGATATGGTACCAGAAGATGCCTCCCGCCGGGGACGCCGGCCAACCGGGCGCCGCGGGCGGCGGGAACGAGGGGCGTGAGATCCGACTCGAAGTTTAAAGTATAATAAGGCCAAATGGTCGACATAGTTCCGATCAAAATTGGCGACGTCGTAAAGCTTAAAAAGCCCCATCCCTGCGGCGGTAACGAATGGGAAGTCGTGAAGACCGGCATGGACATCGGCCTCGAATGCAGGAAGTGCGGCCGGCGCGTGAGGCTTCTCCGGTACGATTTCGATCGGCGGTTCAGGGGTTACGTCAGCAGGTTTGGCGAAAGCGAGGGAGCGGACCTCCGCGAAAACTAGCGCTTTCGCGGGACGGCGGGCAAAGTTCGACGCGGCCTTTTTATCGGAGCGACCTCGAGGGGTGGTCTCTCGTGGAAGTGGGCATAATAGGGCTTCCAAATGCCGGAAAAACGACCCTGTTCAACGCGCTGACCAAAGCCGGCGCTGAGGTTGCCGCATATCCGTTTACGACGATAGGATCGAATGTCGGGGTGGCCGAAGTGCCCGATAAAAGGCTGCATCGGATCGCCGAAGCGGTGGGCTCCGAGAAGATAGTTCCGGCGACCGTGAGGTTCGTAGACATAGCGGGCCTTGTGAGGGGCGCATCTCGGGGCGAGGGCCTTGGCAACCAGTTCCTCGGATACGTGCGCGAGGTCGATGCGATCGCGCACGTCGTTCGCTGTTTCGAATCCCCGACCGTCGGTCACGTCGAGGGCGGCATCGACCCGGCGCGCGACATCGAGGTGATCGAGCTCGAACTCGCCCTTGCCGATCTGAAGGTCGCCGAATCGGCCCTGGAGAAGGCCCGGAAGAAAGCGAAGTCCGGGGATAAAGACGCCGCGAGGAGGGCCGATGCGCTTTCTAGGGCAGTGGGCGTCCTCGAGCTGGGCAAGAACCTGCGGGACGCCGATATCAGCTCGGACGATCGGCGCTCTTTGGCAGATATATCGTTTTTGACCGACAAGCCGGTGGTCTTCGTCGCGAACGTGTCGGAGGGCGAAATCGGCGAAGCCCCGGGTCCCGCTGCCTCGAAGGTCGAGGAGGTGGCAAAAGCGAGGGGGGCCGAAGCGGTGGTGGTTTGCGCGAAGCTGGAGGAAGAGTTGGCGGAGCTTCCGGATGAGGAAGCCGCGGAGTACTTGGAATCCGTCGGGCTTGAGGTGCGGGGCCTGGATAAGCTGGCCGAGGCGGCCTATCGGCTGTTGGACCTGATAACCTTTTTCACGATCGAATCCGGCGAGTGTCGGGCTTGGCCCGTCAGAGCCGGCACCAAGGCGCCGGCCGCTGCCGGCAAGATCCACACGGATATGGAGAGGGGCTTCATCAAGGCCGAGGTCGTTCCGTGGGAAGTTCTCGTCGAGAGCGGCTCGTTTGCCGCCGCCAGGGAGAGGGGCCTCGTTCTGGTCGAAGGAAAGGAATACGCCGTAAGAGATGGGGACGTGATCCTCTTCAGGTTCGCGGCTTGACCTCGATCGGGGAGCCGTCCCCTCCGTCTCGGCCGAAAAACGCCGAAGCATCTAAAAATTTTTCGCTTTTTTGCAGGAACTTCCGCATCGATATCGAAATCTTCAGGTATAGGCACAAATGCGCATTTGGTCTTAACCTCGGAGCGAATCGGTCGCCGATATCGGACCGCGCAGCGCGATGGGCGCTGCGCGGAAAAGCGCGCCGAAGGGGGCTTTCCGGCGGAAGGGCGGTGGGCGCCTAAAGTCCTTGTCATGCGAGCGCGGGATGGGTATAATCTCAGAGTCTCGCTCCCGCGTTGTTGTCGAACGAGGTTTTTGAAGGCGTTGCGGGATCTCCCGCTCCAGCCCAACTGGAGCCAAGCGTCCGAGGGAGGTGAAAAATGAGAAATTACGAGACCATGCTCATCGTCGACCCCATGCTCGAAGAGGATGCTACGGAAGCCGTCATCGGCCGCTTCTCCGATTTGATCGAGAAAAACGGCGGCAAGGTCGAGAAGATCGATCGCTGGGGAAAGCGCAAACTGGCCTATCCCATCAACGGGCAAACCGAAGGCTATTATGCGATAATAACCTTTAAGGGAGAGAGCAAGACGGTCGACGAACTCGACCGCGTGTTCAAGATCGCGGACGAGATCATCCGGCACATGATCGTTCGCCGCGAGAAGGTGTAGAGAAGGCGGATTTCGAGGGCGGGAGTGAGAAATGGCCAGTCTTAACAGGGTCTTTTTGATGGGGAACCTCACGCGGGATCCGGAGCTCAGGTACACGCCGAGCGGTGCGGCCGTGGCCAATTTGGGATTGGCGGTAAACCGCCGATACAAGAACGCTTCCGGGGAATGGGTCGAAGAGGCGAACTTTTTCACCGTGGTGGTTTGGGGGCGCCAAGCCGAAAACTGCGCACAGTACTTGACCAAAGGAAGACCCGTCTTGGTCGAGGGCAGGTTGCAGCAGAGGAGCTGGGAGGCCCAAGACGGCCAGAAGAGGTCCGTGGTCGAAGTCGTGGCCGATCGCGTCCAGTTCTTGGGCGCCGGCAGGGGCGCGGAAGGCGTCTCGGATGAATCCCTTGAAGCGGTGGGCGCGGAGGTCCTCGAAGACGAAGTTCCTTTTTAAGGGGGTAGCATGGCTGATTACGTGCGCAAGCCAAGGCGCAAGTACTGCGCCTTCTGCAAGGACAAGATAGAATACATAGACTACAAAGACGTAAACCTGTTGCGCCGATTCATGAGCGATCGGGGCAAGATCAGGCCCCGTCGAGTAACCGGCACCTGCGCGCAGCACCAGCGCGACCTCTCGGTCGCCATCAAGCGGGCGCGGGAGATGGCGCTATTGCCGTATACGATTCCGAAGTGATGAACCGCGCGCTGGAAAGGATCGCCCAAAAGAGCGGAGATCGGTTTCCGACCGGCGCAAAGCGCTTTCCAGCGGGATCCGGAGATATCGAATTCGGAGGCTCGGTGCGCAAATCGAGTAATCCGAAATGCCCGGAAACGCGGGAAGCGGGATAAGGCCGAGCCGGATCTATTCCTGAAGGGTTCGTTTGGGCTAAACTAGCACATATCGCGCGATGAGGGAGCGAAAGTGAAAGTCATCCTAACTCAGCAGGTGAAAGGCTTGGGCGGGCCCGGAGACGTGGTCGAGGTTTCGGACGGCTACGCGCATAACTATCTAATCCCTCGAGGTCTGGCGAAAAGAGCGACCCCCGGCGCTTTGAAAAACCTGGAGCAGCAAAGGGCCGCGGCCGCCAAGCGCGAGGCCAAAGAGCGCGCGGAGGCCGAAGAGGTGGCGAAGCAGCTATCGGACAAAGAGATAACCCTCAAGGCCAAGGCGGGAGAGAAAGGTCACTTGTACGGGTCGATCACTTCCAAGGATGTCGCGGAAGCCGTTCTGGAGCAAACCGGGCTGAAAATCGACCGAAAAAAAGTGGAGATCCCCGAGCCGATAAAGGAAATCGGGAAATACCGAGTCAGCGCGAAGCTGTATCCCGGCGTGGAGGCATCTTTCGCGGTGAGCGTAGAGGAGGCTTAGTTGTCCCGCGACAAAGCCCTCTCTTTTGAGCGTTTGGAAAAACTTCCTCCTCACAATCTGGAGGCCGAGCAATCGCTGCTCGGGGCCATGTTGATATCCCCCGACGTCATCCCCGAAGTCGTTGAGATGGTAAACGCGGAATCCTTTTACACCGAAGGGCACCAGAATATATTTCGCGCCGTAGTCGAGCTTTACGCTCGCGGCGAACCCGCCGATCCCATAACCGTGGCGGAGCTCTTGAAGTCCAAAGGCCAGCTGGAGGCGGCGGGCGGCAAGCCTTACATTCACACGCTCATATCGATCGTTCCCTCGGCGGCCAACGCCGCATACTACGCTCGCATAGTCGAGCGGAACTCCGCCTTGAGGTCGCTCATCAGGGCGGCGAGCGAGATAGCTGCGCTCGGTTACGAGGGGCCGGAAGACGTGGAAGCCGCGATCGACAGGGCCGAATCGCTCATCTTCGCGATCGCGAATAGGAGGATGAGCGAGCGCTTCGTGCCGATAAAAGACCTCCTCGCGGAGGGATTCAGCTCGGTCGAGCACCTTTACGAGAACAAGGAGCACGTAACCGGCTTCGCGAGCGGTTTCCAAGATCTCGACGCCCTGACGGCCGGATTCCACCCGGGCGATTTGGTGATCATCGCCGCGAGACCCTCGATGGGGAAGACGGCCCTAGCCCTCAACATCGCCACCCACATAGGTTTGCAGAACGTCCCGGTCGCCATCTTCTCCCTCGAGATGAGCCGCGAACAGCTGGCCCAGCGGATGATGTGCTCCGAGGGAAAAATAGATTCCCACAGACTCCGGACCGGGCGACTTCGCGACGAGGATTGGACGAAGCTCTCCTCGGCGATCGGGCGCCTCGCCGAGGCTCCCATCTACATAGACGATACGCCATCGATAGGCATCCTGGAGGTGCGCGCGAAATCCCGCCGCCTGTTTTCCCGGCACCGTCCAGGCGTCATCATCGTGGATTACCTGCAGCTCATGCAGTCTTACAGGCGCGTCGAGAGCCGACAGCAGGAGATAGCGGAGATATCCAGAGGTTTGAAGATACTCGCAAAGGAACTGAGCGTGCCGGTCGTGGCCTTATCCCAGCTCTCTCGAGCGGTCGAGCAGAGGGGGAAGAACGCCAAGCCGCAACTCTCCGACCTCCGCGAATCGGGCGCGATAGAGCAGGATGCCGACCTTGTGCTTTTCATACATCGGAACATCTACGCCGACCCTTCTGACCCCGATGCGGCCGAGGAGAGGGGCACCGCCGAGCTGATCCTCGCGAAGCACCGAAACGGCCCGACTGGAGTCGTCAAGCTCGCCTTCATGGAGCAATACACCCGGTTCGCCTCGCTCGCCAGGAGCTGAGAGATTGCTGTTAATCACTAACTAACCTAATTATCGCGTCGCCTTTAATAAAAGCTAATCGAATGACCGCTTTAGGTCTTAATGATTATTGCGAAAGAGGATTCATGCTTCGCATATTCTCGGTGCTAGTTCGTTGCCGTTGTGGGCGCTGAGGCGATCCGAATGTAAAAGCGCCGTTTAGATGCGGTTTAATTGCAAGCTGAATGAATCCCGATCGACCGGCGAAGTCTTTATGCGGTGCCCAAGTGTGGATGTCCAAGAATGTTCGTTTGAAGTGGTGAATAAGAACGTAAACCCGTAAACTTGTTGAAAACGACTGCAGGCATTTATTTGATTCGACGCGTGAAACGAAGCAGCATTGCAATCGTAAAAGCGATAAACGAAGAAGCCGATATTAAATTGGCAATTAAATGCACCGCTGTTATCCTATAAGAGAGCCCTATTCTATGTCGACCGGCCGGAAGATATAGAGCAAGGAGATTTTCATAGGATCGAGTCTCAACTTCTTTACCATCGATATAGGCGCGCCAGTAAGGCGACCAAGACATAGAAATGAGTGCCCATGTGGGGTTTTGAACATCGACCTTGAAGTCTTTTCTCCATGGAGCGTCTGAAATTTGGCTATAGCGCAAGCGCTCATGGCCTTTCCTTAAAAGTCGCTTTGTAGCCTCTCGTAGAAGGTCGGCTTCCGATTTGTTTTCTTTGCCGATGGCATTATAGAAGAGCTTATAACCCACGAATAAGGCTTCTCCCTTCCCGATCCGTCGGACACCAAGGACAGAGTACTTGCCGTCGACCGTCATCCAGTTTTCATCAAGGCCGCTGAAGTACGCCCCTTGTTGCTTGCCATATACGTCGTTGTTCGCATGTTTTGATTTCAGCGATGTACTGATCGATCGCGGTTCAGGAAATTCCCTGGTAGTTATTCTTGCGCCGAGAAACGAATCTCCAGGAAGCATATTCGAAAGACTACCATCCGCGCCGATTATCAATTTACCTCCTTTACGAAGGTATCGGTCAAGCAGACCTTCGGCTCTCTCGATGCTATGGGCCTCGAAGTTATGAAGGATGATCAGTCTATACTTCTCCAAGTACTCGATCGCAAAATCGTCAATGAGGCGATTGTTTTCTTCGATGAAGCCTATCCCTTTAATAGAGGTAAGAACCTGCTTCGGGTAATCTCGATTTGACCCGATGATCAGAACGGGATCAATCGCTTGGATGAAACCGGGGGGGCGGAATTCAAATACGTCATAATGCCTATCAGAATAGACCAGCTTAAGGTCCGTAATGTTAGATAGGTTTTTATCCGCTTTCGGGTAGCTAATTTTGTCGATGAGTATAAGCTGGATGTTCAGTTGTTCGAACTTTGTGAGAAGCAAATCTTCAGTTCTCTTTTCAGTCGCCGCTTGCTTTATCACCTCAACATCGGGGGATAACCGAGAAGCCTGAGCTTCATAACCGTTGATTATGGGTTTATCGATCAGCTGCGGTAAAAAGGTGTACTTGGGGATTGGCGGAGTTATGAGAAGCAAGCGTCCTTTGTTAGTTTGTTTTGCTTTTTTAAGAAAGTCAAATAGTCGAGCAAATGAACCGCTAACCAATCTAGAAGTTTCTATAGTTCTGCCAGTGAAGATGAAAGAATAGTCGAGAACGATGCCCGCCGTTAGAAGCAGGACCAGCGCTGCAGCCGACGATGCCCTTAAGAAGTTTGAGAGCTTAATCGGAACGATTTTTTGGGACCACGCTAGCCAATTAGTACTCAACATGCCGTCGATTGTTATTCCAACCATCGCGGATATCGAAAGCGCGGCAAGGACTATTCCTGATCGATAAAAGAGCAAATTGAGCGATGGAAAACTGGCTGCAATGCTCGTGTATGATATAAGGCTCATTCCAAAGCCGGTGATAAGAAGCACGGGCCAAATCCAAGCCGTCGGTCTTATTTTTTTGACGACCAGGGGAAGCATAGCTAACGCCAGGGCGAACAGACCGGGATATCGCGAAATCCCATTTACGAGGCGGCCGCGCATAAAGACTTCGAGCGGAAGCGGACCGCGGCTTGGATACAGCTGCTCAAGGGCTCCAAGAGTTTTGATCTGGGCGAGGTAAGGTAGCCAGAAGAAAGCCGTCATTCCCGCAAAAAGAACGAATGAAAGGAATAAGAAGAACATGGGCCGGTAATAGTCAGGATTTAAGGGAAGCGCCTTTTGCCCTAACTCGGCTCTCATATAAAGCAGGGAATATATAAAAGCAGCGAGAACGAGCATAACGGCAATATCGATGTGCAAAAGAAGCACAGCGGCGATGGATATGGCAAACCCAAAAGGAGCCTGGTTGCGGTCTGATCGCAGCCAGCGAACTAAAAGGGCGAAAGCAAAAGGAGTTACAGCGATGGCGAAATAATCCGGGTATTTTCCTCTTGTGATTATGAAAGATAGTAATGCAGGGTTTAACGAGTACGATACGGCGACGGTGAAGGCCGCCAAGCTCCGCTCCCAGACCTTTCTGTCTCTTGGCAGCAGGTTGTAACCCAGGAAATATGCTGAAAGACCGCTTGCAATAACCGCAATGACCACGGTCACTTTGCTTGTTAATTCAAGATTGTTTAAGAAATAATCTAGGAAAACGGCGAACGCGTAGAAAAGTGGCGGATAGAATAAGAACTGGTGGTATCCAGCGTACCATTGATCATTCCAATCTACGTAGGTGCCGTAGCTGGCTATCATATTTTTTACGTGGGCAACTTTAAAAAAATGGATAAGAGTGTCGTAGCCAGCGGCGAAACCGGATCCGAGATATGGGCGAAAAATACTTAGGACAAAAAGAGAAAGCAGCGAAGTCAAGAATAATCCAACGACCAGCGGCAGCAAACATCGCCATCTTGTCTTTACATCCAGTTCTTTGGATGACGTTTCGGTTTGCGGCTGGCTTCTTACCGGCTTCACTTGTCGATCGGCACTGGTTTTCACCGAATCCCCCTTGCCTTTTTGATGAGTCCTCTTACCTGGCCTACTTCCGAGAGATGAGGTAGGTACCGACCGTGAAACAAGATAAGGTTATAAAGGATATGGCGGATGCTGCAACCTTGACCGGAGACCAGCTTTCCAGGCGCAGCAGCAGCCTGTGGCGGCCTCCCGGAACGCTAACGAGCATGAGATTTTGGGCCTTCTTGATATCAATCGGTTGACCATCGAGATAGGCTTTCCAATAAGGACTCCAACCAGACGATATAAGGAGGGAAGTTTTCGAGGAGCTGCTGAGCTCAAAAAGCTTTGATCCTGGTGATACTCGCAATGGTCGATATGAGAAAGAGATCGATCGTGAATTTCGCTTAGTAAGCCGTTGAAACATCCTTTCAAGCTCGCGCTTTTCCCATTCGTCCTGCTTGTACGCAGCATGATAAAACGGATTGAAACCAAGAAGCAGAACTTTGCCCTTCCCGATTCGCTTTAATGCAGCGAGCGATTTTTTACCCGTATAAAGCCAGGTTTCCTCGGGGTTTTCGAAATATATCGTATCCCATGGTCCGCCCATATATGTTGCGTCTACCACGTGGGTGTCTTCTCTTTGATTGCTTATCGTCAGCGGCCCTTTAAATTGTACAGGCCGCACTTTAACACCCAAAAATGATGTCAAGCTGGCTCCGTCGAGGTCGATTATAGCTAAAGTCCCGACCTTTAGCCGCCGCTCAATTTCTTCTTCAAAACCTTCTGGAAGATTCCCTCCAGTAAAGATAATGATATCGAAGTGTCCTTCTTTTAGTTCTTCCATCCCGCCTTCCGAGAAAATTATCTGACTATCCGGAGCTCCCGCACTTTTTTCGAGCGTTTCCCTTATATAGCGGGGGTCGCCCATAACTAGTACGCTTTGAACTGGAACGATATAAGATTGCGCCAATGAGTACCTATAAAGAGAGTAGTTATTGTTGGAGTAGACTTCTGTAAAAAATTTTTCCTTTTCTAGGGCGGCAGCGGTTTTCGGCTTGGAATATTTATTTACGGCAACATATTCGACGCCCCATCGCTTGAGTGCCGCGAGGGCGATTCTCCGGTCGTTGCCCAAAAGCTCTTTTGACATGACCCATTCGATTTCGGTAGAAATCTGTGAGCCCTGAACGAAGTAACCTCCGAGAATGGGCCAACCGGTAAGCACTGGAGAATAAGATTCGAGCGCTTGCGATGGGGCAAAAGCTACTCTTGCACCATAATGCTTAGGCTGTTTAGCCAAGAACTGCGCGAGCTTGGCGAAGTCGCTTGGTATTGGTTTAGCTTTCGAGCTTGGTAATATGAACGATGAGTCCATCAGCATAGCCAACGCTGATATCGCAGTGATTGCAAGCGGAATAAAGTTGGTCTTCAAAAGGAACAAAGCCCCGTTTAACCATAACTCACCGCTCGCTTCTGGGATTAATCGGTCGAGCTTGCTAGTTGCTTTAGATAGACCCAGCCCGGCAAGACCGGTCAATGATACCGCAATCGTCGGAATGGCCCTTTCGCTGAAGACTAAACCCAAAACGGGAATCTTATCGTAAAAGGGCAATGAAGGGCCTATGAACATCAAAAGCCCAGCCGATGCTATTCCGCAAAGTGCCGCGGATTTTCGGCGATCTCCAAACAAAATTCCACCGCACGCCAGGAGAAGCAGCACATTGCCCAAATAGCGCGGTGATCCATTTGAAATAGTCCTCGTAACCAGCGAAGAAAGTGGGAGCGCTGTTTTGGAAAGCTTCACAAGATCGGGAATTGCCATGGTCGGAGATTCAAAAAAATAGGGTATCCACCAGAAGGCCGTCATGCCGACGAAAAAGGCCGAAGCCAAAAGCGTGCCCAGAAAGCCCCTAAACGATCTGCCGTTTTTTTGGAATCTTTAGCTTTTTTGGTATTTTGTCTGTATAAGTCATGCAAAAAGGACCCAATGATTAGACCGACTGTGAGCGGAACGGCGACATGCCCATGCATGAGAAAAATCGCTGAAAGAGAAATAACAAGAGGCACGAAATATTTCAGCTGCTTTTCCTGGAGCCAACGCAACATGCATGCCGCCGGCAGAGGTGCCAAAGCCGCGGCCCAAAAATCCGCGAACTCTCCCGCTGTAATTTGGAGAGAGAGGACCCCAGGCACGGACATATAAGCAACTCCGCAGGCGATCGCCAGTATTTTGGAGCGCAGGCCAGCGATCGGTCGCAAGACCGCGAGACCGAGAAGATATCCCGAAAATGCGGCCATCCAGATGCCAGCTAGAACGCTGAACCTGGCCACAGAACTCATGCTGAGCGAAATGAGACGCAACAAAATGGGAAATGCGTAGGATAGCGGCGGTTAAAAAGAAGCGGATGATAACCAGCATACCATTCATCTGACCAATCGACATAATTTCCGTACTGCGCAAAAGCGCGAGCTATGAATTCGATTTTCGCAACATGACCGAAAGTGTCCCAGCCGCTTGGCCAGTATCCCGGTTTTAGATAAGAGGGGTACAGAGCCAGAACTAGAGCAAGCAATAGTCCGGCGGCTAGTAGATGCCCCAAAAAGGCAGAGATTTTGCTGCGTTGCCTCGATAATAAATCAGTCAGTCCATGCAGTTTTGTTAAGCAGATCGACGATCCGGATCCCGCGTCCGCCGTAAATTTTGCCATATGCGCATACCTCTGGTTCGATGTAGATTGTTTTCTGCGCTGCTAGGCCACCGTTACCCGTGACGCCGACTTGAACGCCGGTTTTTACGAAAATCGAGCCCCCCGCGTGAACGCAGCCATCCACAGTTGTGTGTTCGCCAAGCTCGATATCGCCACCCGCAACCAACGACTTTCTTATTTGGTTGGCCCACCCGATGCTAGCCGATCCTCTTACATGAACGGCGCCGTCGAAAGTCACACCTGCACCGCTTTCTAAGTCTCTTTCTGCGATTAAGTCGTATGGTAATGTTTCGCCTTCTGGGATAAATAGATCTCCTTTTACCCGAATCGTGTCGGGAGCCTGAAGCCAGGCTTTTAAATTGCGCATAAAGACAGGTTTCTGTTCATCTTTAAGGATGGTCACTGGCTTTTTGATCGCTCCAAGTAAATACGCTCTACGCAAGACGAAGCGATACGGGATATCTTTACCCGCCAAGCTTCGTAGCTTCTCGGCGATCTCATTGATATACATAGATTCGAAATTCTCTACGATAAAGGCATCGAACTCAGCCGGCCATTCGGCCAAGCTCGGCTCTTCCCGTTCGGGGCCGGCAACCAGCGTGGCCTCAGAGTATGCGGATAACCCTAAGTGGTGGTTTTCTGCGCCTTCTATAGGTTCGACCATCTCCTCTGGCCGCTGAATTAGGGAAATGCCTTCGGCATCTCCGATAAGATCGGATTGAATGGGGATGGGTTCAGCGCTCTCTTTTCCTGTCCCCTTCTCAAGGCTATCAGCTTCTGCCCCCGCATCGACGGATGCGGACAGAATCTCAATTAAAGGCGCGGCCATGCTCTTAAGCTTGCTGGGGCTCTTCACGACCAGCCTTTTCCCGGCAGTCGCTCTGCTCAGCACTTCGCAGTTACCATCTATAACCAGCTCTTCTTCTGCATCGATCCAACCTTTAACGAGGGAACCTTTCTGAATAAAAACGCTATTTCCAGCTAAGCAAAGAACCGAGCTCCCTTGCCCTATCCAACAGTCTTTTTCCACGAGCGCTTCCTGATCGATTCGACATTCGTCTCCGACGCGAAGATTGCCTTTTACATATAGGACGTCAGAAAACGCGGCTTTTGCCGGCATACTCATATCGCCTTCGACTACGACTACGTTTTCAAGCCCGCGATTGATCGATACTTGAAATCGCTTTGCGGAGTCGCCATCGAGCCATTGAAGGTCTTCCGGCAGCGAAATTTGCATTGCGTTCTGCGAGTTAAACGACCTGTGTAGATAACCTTTGAAGGCCCTTGAAAAATAGCGTTCATCTATATCTCTGTCAAGTTGGACATCTACCGGACCCCTATCTTTCGGCCAACGAAGCTCGATAAGGCTGGGTACGAAGCAAAGGAATATCATGAACGCGAATGCTAATACTAGAACAATATAATTAAGCATTAGGCTTTCCCCCAGCCTCCCAGGGTTTTCCGTTGCCGTTTGCAACGCCGTTTTTCTTTGTTTTCGCCCAGTTGATGCCATTGCTGTTGGAGTTTCCGTTTGCGACACCCGCGTCCATAGCGCGATGGTTGCCGTGGATAATAAGGGATTTAATGAAAGAGCCCGTGCAGATCCAGACGTTGGCGAAGAAGTTAAATAAGCTCAACGGCAAGAGCCAAACGACGCGGCCGCGCTTGTCAAGAACGGCCCCAACCCCGACCTCGTTGAAACAAGCAAAGTTTCCGATGTTATTGTATGTGAGCGTAAATAGGAGTGCCAGAAAAAGCGTCCACAACCAATAGGATCCATAAAAGTAGATGATTATCGATAGGAACAATCCGACCAACATGAGCACCGGGACTACATAAACGCCGAGCATCAGCACGCCGTCGAATTTCTGGAAAAAACTTAAGATAGGCGATTTTAAGATCGATGTCGAATGGGAGAGGAGGCATTGGTTGTGCCCAGTTGCCCAGCGCGTAAGCTGCAGTCGTCGATCATCCCAGGTGGAAACGGACTCTTCGTAACACTCGGCGATATTGACATAGCCGACTTTCCATCCATTGCAGTATGCCCGCACGGTAATATCGGTATCTTCGGCGAGTTTTCTCACGTCCCAGCCGCCAAGCACTTCTAATAGATCTTTCCTTATCCCTCCCACAGTCCCGCCGTATTGCGATGCCAGGCCGAGGTTGAAGCGAGCTTGTTGCGAAACCTGATACCCACCCGTTCGTTCCAAATCCAAAAGGCGAGTCAGGAGGGTCTGTTCGGTATTTACAGGTACGACCCGCCCCATGACTAGACCTATTTCCGGATCGATAAAGGCCGCTACCAAGCGCTTGATACATGCACGGTTCGGTTGATAGTCGGCATCAAATACGAGTATTATCTCGTTTCTAGCTTTTACCGAACCAGCCTGCAGAGCATCGGCCTTTCCATAACCACCTTTTTTGCGATGAACCGCCTTTATGAAAGGATAACGCCGTGCAAATTCGTCGATGATCTCGCCCGTTCTGTCTGTAGAACCATCGTTTACGGCGATCACCTCGTAATGGCCGTTTTCTTTAGGATAATCCATCAAAGCAAGGCGCTCCAGCAGCTTGGCTGCGACATTCTCTTCGTTGTGCATCGGAGTTATTATCGAAACACTAGGAAGATAATATCCAGCGAGGTCCTGAAAAGGTATTTTCTGACTGCCGAACATCCGATTCCAGTAGAAGACATAATGTCGAAGAGAGTAAACCACCATTATGATAAAGATCGCCAGCATAATTATCCCTATGATGACCACGTTACCATCCCACCTCACTGACTTCATGCCTGGCTAGGTGTGCAAGCGACAACGAATAGAACGCTATTATATATATGAAGTCTATGTAAATGCCAGCCAAGTAATGCAGGATCAAGAACGGAATGCTTCCGAGGTGGTAAAGGGTTGATAGCACTACGGAAATGCGCACTATATTCCAGATGATGCTGTAAATAAGAGCAGCAAAAAGCCAGCTGAATTTGATCCAAAGGGGCCCTTTTAGTGGGAAAACTGAGAATAAGAAGATCGAGGAGATGAGAAAGAGGACGACGGCTCCTGAATATTGCCAATCAACCGAGAGCTTATTCACTGTATGTGGTGGCACTGGAGTGATAAAGCTAGTGTAAGCGATTGTCGAGATTACAAGGACCAGCACGAACAAGATGGACACTTTAATCGGTAAAGGGATTTTTTGCAGACGGTAAGCCAAAAAACCCAAAATCACTAGCAATAAAAACGCTATGGCGGCCTGAGTTTGGGTCAGTGCGTTATATTCGATGGGGATGGCAAACGTTTTTCCACTTGGTCGGTAATAAACAGGAATACCGCGACTTAGCTCTATAGGGGGAGATATAAAGAGGCGATAGGGCACTTTAGCAAAAACTAAGAGTTTTTCGATCATCGCGGCCTGAAAAGACCAGAGTGAGCTAATCCTGAAGACGAGAAAGATCGAAAGTGCAGCCAACCAAATGCCGCCCAAAGTCATATGATACAAATTTCGCGGCATTGCCCACATGCCGCGATGCAATAATATCCGCCTCATAAGGATATACCGCCTTAGTGTTTACGTCCACAATTGTCGTGCGATCGACTTGGTAACCAAACCTCAGTATAAATGATCACTATGCAGTTTTGAAGGCAACGCCAAGATTCTGCATAACCACACGAAATCGATTTGTTGGTTCATATAAAAGCAACTTTTAGTGACCCGAGATTCAACGCAAGCTTATTCCTGCCGTTAGGAAGCTTGCCGGAAAGGCAATGTTCGGAAGGGTGTTATCAAGATGCGCAGTACGATCAGAGCCCCAAGCCGGCGGCTCATTCCGTCTCCCACCTTGTCTGCAAGGCCAAGGAAAGGCTCAAAGCTTAGGGCAAGACTCTCAATCCCGCTGAGCACGAGGGATCGGTCTTGAAGAACAGAAAGCGTTCCTTGAACGTATGCATCTTTAAATACTAGATCGGGCGCAATGAGATACTACAGGCAGGGGTTTCGAGCGCATTTCCGACTGCGCAGCGAATCCTCACTTGTAGTGCATTTATCAAAAAGCAACGGGATTGTGCTGATTAACTAGAGAAGCTAACTTCCGGTGTTGTTTTAGGTAGGGATATGAAAGTCGAATGTTGGGTCTGTTTTTGACTCGCGGTGCATTCTGAGATAAACTTGTTTTACAAATCCGCGCTGTATTCCGCTCAGATGGAACGATGAAAAGGCGTTCTACCTGAGCTTTTTTGTGCTCGAAAACGAGCGTGGAAGGTTTAAATGTACGACGTGATCATCGTCGGCAGCGGTCCTGCGGGGATATTCGCGGCCGTAGAGCTGACGAGGCTGGGCAAATTCAAGATGCTGGTCCTCGAAAAGGGGCCCGCCCTCGAAAAGCGAACCTGTCCCGAGCGAACCAGCGGCCAGTGCATACACTGCAAACCTTGTCGAGTCACTTCAGGGTGGGGCGGCGCGGGAGCTTTCTCCGACGGGAAGCTGACCCTTACGCCCGATGTCGGCGGATGGCTTGCAGAGTACGTCGGAAGGGGCGAGCTCGAGCGATTAATAGATTATGTGGATTCGATCTACCTGGAATTCGGCGGGCCGAGGGAAGTGCATGGCGCCGATGAAGACAAAATCCGCGAGCTCTCTCGCAGGGCGACGCTCGCGGGCCTTCGGCTGGTCCCGATGCGCGTGAGGCATCTCGGAACGGATCGCGCTTACGATATCCTCCGCTTGATGAGGGACTACCTCGAGGGACACGGCGTCGAGATCAAGACGCGGGCTAAGGTTTCCCGCCTGCTCGTTCGCGATGGAAGGGCCGAGGGGGTTCAGCTCACCTCGGGCGAGGAGATCCCAGCGCATTTCGTCGTCCTTGCCCCGGGAAGGGAAGGGGCCGATTGGCTTTCGGCCGAAGCCGAAAGGCTCGGTATAGAAACTGCCGTCAACGCCATCGACATCGGTGTGCGCGTCGAGGTGCCGGCCGCCGTTTTGGAGCCCATCACGGAAGACCTCTACGAGCCAAAGCTCATCTACTATTCGAAATCTTTCGAAGACCAAGTTCGGACGTTCTGCGTCTGCCCGAAAGGCGTGGTTGCGCCGGAGATCACCGACGATATAACGACCGTCAACGGCCATTCCTACGCCGAGAAGAAAACCGACAATTCCAACTTCGCGCTCCTCGTTTCGACGATGTTCACCGAGCCCTTCAAGCGACCGATAGACTACGGAAAATACATCGCGAGATTGGCCAACCTCCTCGGGGGAGGAATTATAATTCAAAGGTTGGGAGATTTAAAAGCGGGCAGAAGGTCCACGCCCGCGAGGATCGCTCGATCCGTCGCGGAGCCCACCTACGACGAAGCCACCCCCGGAGATTTGAGCTTCGTCTTGCCCTATAGGTACCTGTCGGACATCCTGGAGATGATCGAGGCGCTGGATGAGCTCGCTCCGGGGATCGGGTCACCGGGTACTCTTCTCTACGGCGTTGAAGTAAAATTCTATTCGCTGCGCGTGAAGCTGACCCAGGAGCTGGAAACAAGGGTCCGCAACCTTTTCGCGATCGGCGACGGAGCCGGGATCACCAGGGGATTGGTCCAGTCTTCGGCGAGCGGAGTGATGGCCGCGAGGGCGATCGCCAAAAGAAAGGAATGATCGAGCTCTCGCAACGCGCTTCATAGCGCCCGCGGGCATCGGGGCGCGGGCGCTTGAACGGAGGGGTCTAAAGTGGCTGGAATTGTGGTTATAGGCGCCCAATGGGGAGACGAAGGGAAGGGCAAGGTGACCGACTGGCTGGCGCACGAGATGGACTTCGTCGTCAGGTATCAGGGCGGGCACAACGCCGGACATACGGTCGTTCACGATGGCAGGGAATTGAAGCTCCATCTGCTGCCCTCGGGGGTTCTCTACCCGCACATCACCTCGGTGATCGGGAATGGCCTGGTCGTCGATCCCAAGGCCCTCCTCGACGAGCTGGCGGAGATCGAGAGGTTAGGCATCGAGCGCCCGAAGCTTGTGGTGAGCGCGAACGCCCATCTCATCATGCCCTATCACAAGACGATCGACCAGGCGACCGAAGTGAGGCTGGGCAAAGCCAGGATAGGCACCACGGGTCGAGGGATCGGCCCCGCATACGCGGACAAGGCGGCCCGCGTCGGCCTTCGCGTTCAAGACATGCTCGACATGAAAATTTTTCGCGAAAAGCTCGCGGCGGCGCTCGACCAGAAAAAGCCCGAGTTCGATTTCTACGGCATCGAAGCGCCGGAGCTCGAGGGAATAGTGGAGGAATACGCGGGCTATGCGGAAAAGATCAACGGGATGATCGGCGACACCGCGCACCTCCTGACATGGGCGCTAAAAGAGGGAAAAAACGTCCTCTTCGAGGGCGCCCAGGGAACGATGCTCGACCTAGATCACGGTACCTATCCGTTCGTGACTTCATCTTCACCGACGGCCGGCGGCGCGTGCGTAGGAACAGGCGTGAGCCCCCTGCTGATAGATCGCATCATCGGGATTGTAAAGGCGTACACCACCCGTGTGGGATACGGACCCTTCCCCACGGAAGACGCGGGAGAGATAGGAGAGACCCTGCAGTGCGTGGGGGCCGAGTTCGGGACGACGACAGGCAGGGCCAGGCGCTGCGGTTGGTTGGACGGGATCGTGCTCAAGTACGCGGTAGAGATCAACGGCATGACGGAGCTCGCCCTGACGAAGCTCGACGTCCTTTCCTCGTTCGAGACGGTTAGGATCTGCACGGGTTACGAATACGGCGGTCACATTTACGAAAGCATGCCGCCCCATCAAACTATTTTCCACAAGTGCGCTCCGGTTTACGAGGACCTTCCAGGTTGGCGGACGGAGCTTGGCCGCATAACGGAGTATTCGAAGCTTCCTGAAGCCACGAGGCGGTACATCGAGCGCGTCGAGGAGATAGCGGGAGTTCCGATCAAGCTCATCTCGGTCGGGCCATCTCGCGAGCAAACGATCATAAAGTGAAGCGCGCCGTCCGGCGCGATAACCCTTTCCGAAAACGCGTCGAGCGCAGCGCCAACCGCTTACCGGTGAAGATGGCGCAAATCAGGATGGCCGAGGCGGTGAGGACTTCGCCGGCGTAATCGACCGGAGTCTTGCCGTAATGGAGCCTCACCGCGCTTTTTCTGGGGATGACCATCATGATGGACGGCGTGACCAGGTAGGGCCCTTCCGCGCCTTCCGCCTTCCAGTTCGGAAAGTAAGATATCTTTACCAGGTGCGGCGCTCCGATCGCGGAGGTTTTGAAAACCAGCTCTTCGTTGGAAAGCCTCACCACCTCCGCCTTCCCCTTGGCTTTCAGCGGAGCTTTGATGAACCCTTTCAGGCCCCGTCCGACGCGCTTAAAGCGCGAAAGCGCCGGATCGCTGCCGAAGACTATGGGAACATCGAGCTTGCTCTCGTCCCCGTACCAGGCGAGAGCGGTCGCTCGCCAAGACCTCGGATCTCCCCTGAGCGGCTCGTACTTGGGTATCGAGACGTATCCTTCCGATGGAAGCTCGTAGATCGAAAAATTGCCGATTCTTCTCAGCGGCTTGAGGTCCCTGGAATAATCGGCCCAGGCCCGCACGGCGTCGGTGGAGACCATCAGGTATCTCACGTTGTAGAGTTTGAGGTGTTCGATCCCCCGCCCAAAATCGAAGCGGGGATAGGAAATGCCGGAGAGGGCGTAGGTGGGCTTCGCGGAGATCTCCGCTTGGTTTATGAAGTGAAATGGGGCGGTCAGCGATGATTCGATCAGCGTTCCCTCCATGGTTGGCTTGCCCGTCCAATAGGGGATCACCTCGAAAGCCCTCGTGGTGCCGAATTTTTCGTACGATGGAGAGAACTCCCACATGACCCGCCCCGGCGGCAAGCTGGCGAGGTAGTCGTTTATCTTCTTGTAAACCGGCCAAGATGGCTTGGCCTCGTATCCAGAGAAGTTCCATTCTATCCAGGCCTTTGCGACCTTAGAATCGCGAAGCGCCGGATAGACGAAGCTCCAACTGACTACGGCGACGACGAGCGCGGACAACGCCGGATTTCGCGATCCCCGGCGCGCGAAGGTTTCGCGCGCGGCTTCGGTCAAGGCGCCGCCTCCGTAGGCCGCGAACAAGAAGATGGACAAATACCAAAACGGCAAGAAGCGCCCTCGCCAGATCGGTCCGTTCGGAAGGTGCGAAGAGAGAAAAAGCGAGATCGCGGCCATAGAAGCGATGGGCGCGACGCGGCCGTCCCGCCTCACGGCCGCCGCGAGTGCGCCGAAACCCGCGAGCCCAGAAGCGCCCAATGCCTCCCCCGGTAGAGCGTTCAGCGCTATGCTCGATTGGTTCCAGATCATGCCCGCGGTGTAGCCGATTTTCGCGGCGAAGGGCAGGCTCCAAAAAGCCGTGAGGGCGAAGGCGAGCCCCAAGGCTGAAGCGAGGCGGCGCAGCCTCGGAATGGCCTCTCGGCAGATGATTGCGGGCGCGGAAGAAGCGGCCACGACGGCCGCCGGCAAGGCGTGACATAAAGCGGCCAAAGCCAGGGTGAAGCCCGCCGGGATTATCGAGCGCCTTCCCCTCGCGGATTCGCAAAGCAGGGCGAGCGCGAGGAGCGATAGAGAAAGAGCTATCGAGAAGCCGAACTCCCCCGCCATGGTGGAAAGGATATTTCCGCCGTTAATGCTAAAGCTTTCCATCAGCATGAAGGGAATCGTCATCACGGCTCCCATCGCCGGAGTTGGAAACTCGAACCGGAGCAGTTTTAAAGCCGCGAACGCGGCGATGGGAAGCGATAAGGGGCCTATCGCCGCGATGAGCTTGAAAGCGATCTGATGGGGAATCGCGAAGCTCAGGATGGCGATGGCGAGGGATGGCAACGGGAAGTAGAAGGCGAAAGCGGGAAATCCGGCGTACCAGTCCGGCGACCAACCCATTATTTTCCAGCTCGGAAGCAGGTAGTTTTTGAGATAGAGCGGAAGGTAGATGTGGGCGCCCGCGTCTCCGCCGGTGGTCGTCGTCTTCGACAGGAGCAAAGCCGGCCTGAAAAAGTAAAGCAAGATCGCGAGGGACGCAGCGAGCGCCAAGGCGTCGATCAGGGCCTCTCCTATGTGGTTTGGGGACGGAGTTGAGATCGGCTCGCGCTGCGAGGTCGAGATCGCGCTCGCGGTTCGATGTTCGCGTTGGGTGCGCCATTCGCCGAATTGAGTCAAGTTGAAATGACCTCCGAGCGCCAGATACCCGCGAAGGGCTTCGATAAAACGCGGGGAGCGAGAAGGTCGTCCCCGCCTGTTCGTTCGCGTCCGCACGCGAGCCGACGCATCGCGCGGTAATCCGGCGGGTGCGCGATTGCGTTCGCGCGTCGCGCCCTCACGCGGCATGACGGTGCGGTCCGTTCGGGGAACGGACCATACATTTCCCCGCGTAGTGCGCGGGCGTTTTGCGGACGGATGACCGTCCACGCGTCATCCGGACGCCGCAATCCGGTGTAGGGCCGATCGGAAGATCGGTCCGCTCGTTCGCAAACGGCGCTCTCTTTGTTGCGGCGGACGACACTAATTCGATAAAATCGGATTTGAAGCGATCCCGGCATTTGGCATGCCAAAAGGAAAGAGATGAGAATCCTCCTTATAGGAAGCGGAGGGCGCGAGCACGCCCTCGCCTGGAAAATCGCCGCGAGCCCGAGGGTTTCGCGGCTGTTCTGCGCTCCGGGAAACGCCGGAATCTCGAAGATAGCGCGGTGTGTTCCGATGAGGGCGACCGATATCGATGCGATCGTCGAGTTCGCGGCTGATAACGAGATCGATTTGGTCGCCGTGGGCCCGGAAGCTCCCCTCGTCGACGGCCTGGTAGACGCGCTGGAGGCGAAAGGGATCGCGGCTTTCGGCCCGCGCAAGCGGGCGGCCATGCTCGAAGGAAGCAAAAGCTTCGCCAAGTCGCTGATGGAGAAGCACGGCATACCGACCGGTCGGGCGCGCGTCTTCGAGGATTACGGAGAAGCGCGCGCTTACTTATCAAAGATCGATCCACCCTTCGTCGTAAAGGCGGATGGGTTGGCCGCGGGCAAGGGTGTGGTCATAGCGCCCGATCTCGCGGAGGCCGAGCGGGCGCTCAAATCGGCTTTGGTTGACGGGGCGTTCGGAAGCGCGGGCGCTAAAGTGCTGATAGAGGAGTACCTCGAGGGTCAGGAGCTCTCCTTGCTGGCCTTCACGGATGGTAAGGCGGTTCTGCCGATGGTCCCGGCTCAGGATTACAAGCGCGCCCTCGATGGCGATAAGGGGCCGAACACGGGCGGGATGGGCTCGTATTCACCAGTTCCGATCGTGGACGAGGAGCTGTATCGACGGATAGTTTCGGAGATTCTTGAGCCCACCGTATCCGCTTTGGGATCGGAGGGCATCGACTACCGAGGCGTCCTGTACGCCGGGTTGGTGTTGACGGAAAGCGGGCCGAAAGTCCTCGAGTTCAACGCCCGCTTTGGCGATCCCGAAACGCAAGCGATCCTCCCGAGGATGAAGGGCGATCTCGTCGAGGCGATGCTCGCTGTCGTCGAGGGAAGGCTCGATGGCTTTGAGCTGGACTGGTCGGACGAGGTTTGCGTCGCAGTGGTCATCGCATCGGGCGGATATCCCGGAAAGCACCGAACCGGCTTTCCAATAACCGGAGTGGACGAGGCAGAGGAGCTCGGAGCGGTGGTCTTCCACGCCGGAACCGAGCTTTCGGACGGAAGGGTCGTGACCGCCGGAGGTCGCGTTCTCAACGTGGCCGCCCTCGGCTCGACTTTCGCCGAGGCGCGCGAAAAGGCCTATGAGGCGGTCTCCAGAATTTCCTTCGAGGGGATGCACTACAGAAAGGATATAGCCGAAAGGGCTTGCGCCGTTGAGGGCGCCGACGATCTGGTTGCCGAGAGGTGAACGCTCGATGAGACGCGAAAGAAAAGTTCTGGTTGGAGTGGTCATGGGGAGCGCGTCGGATCGCGACCAGATGCGACCCGCCGAAGCCGCGCTCGATAAGTTCGGCGTGGGGTACGAAGTGCGGGTCATTTCGGCCCACCGAAGCCCTCAGCTGGCGCACGATTACGCCAAATCGGCACGCGAAAGGGGGCTCGCGGTCATCATCGCCGCGGCGGGCAAGGCGGCTCATCTGGCGGGCGTGATTGCCTCCCTCACGACCCTGCCCGTGATCGGCGTGCCGATGAGCACATCCGATCTCGGTGGGATGGATTCGCTGCTTTCGACCGTCCAAATGCCCCCGGGAGTTCCGGTGGCGACCGTCGGAATCGGAGGGTCCGAAAACGCGGCTATCCTCGCGGTTCAGATCCTCGCGCTATCCGATCCCTCGCTGGCGGATAAGCTCTCGGCTCATAAAAAAGAGCTGGCAAAGAAGGTAGAAGAGGTGACCTTCCAGAAGTGATCGAGAGGTATACGCGGCCCAGAATGGGCGCCATTTGGGCGCCGGAAAACAAGTTCTCGAAGTGGCTCGATATCGAGATAGCCGCCGTCGAGGCCTGGGCCGAGCTCGGGGTCGTGCCGGCCGACGCGGTCGAAGAGATAAAGGCCAAAGCGCGCTTCGACGTTGGGCGCATCGAGGAAATCGAAAAGGAGGTCGATCACGACGTCATCGCCTTTTTGACGAACGTCTCCGAGAACGTCGGCCCGTCGTCAAGGTTCATACACTACGGATTGACCTCGTCCGACGTGGTGGATACGGCCCTTTCGCTCCTCATGCGAGAAGCCATGGACGTCATCTTGGAGGGCGTTCGCGGCCTCGTTGGGCTCCTGAAGAAGAGGGCTTTCGAGTTCAAAGATACGGTCATGGTGGGGCGGACGCACGGCGTTCACGCCGAGCCGCTCGTCTTCGGGCTCAAGCTGGCCAACTGGGCGTTCGAGATGGCTCGCAATCGCGAGCGCTTGCTTAAGGCAAAGGAGGCAATCTCGGTCGGAAAGCTGTCCGGGGCAGTCGGCACTTATTCTAACGTCGATCCTAGGGTCGAAGAGATGGTCTGCCGGAAACTGGGACTAAAAGCGGCGCCGGTTTCCAGTCAGGTAGTGCAGCGGGATAGACATGCGGAGTACATGGGCGCGCTGGCCATCTGCGCTGCCACGATCGAAAAGATGGCAGTCGAGATCAGGGGACTGCAGAGGACGGACGTTCTCGAGGCCGAGGAGCCCTTCGGGAAAGCGCAGAAGGGATCATCAGCCATGCCCCACAAACGCAATCCCATAACTTGCGAGCGCCTGACGGGCCTTTCCAGATTGGTTCGCTCAAACGCGATGGCCGCCTTCGAGAACGTGGCGCTGTGGGGAGAGCGCGATATATCGCATTCATCGGTCGAGCGGGTGATAATCCCGGATTCGACGATCCTCCTCGACTACATGCTCTCGAAGATTTCTTGGGTCATCGAGGGGCTTACCGTTTATCCGGAAAACATGCGGCGAAACCTGCAAAAAATGGGCGGGATAGTCTTCTCCAGCCGCCTTCTTCTCGCCCTCGTGGACAAGGGCATAACCCGCGAAGAAGCGTATAGAATAGTTCAAAGGGACGCGATGGCGGCCTGGAGGGGCGAAGGGGGCTTTAAAGATATCGTCATCGCGGACCCGGAGGTGAAGAAGCTCCTCTCGGATGAGGAGGTCGATGCTTGCTTCGATGAGCGATATTTCCTCCGCAACGTCGGCGTCGTATTCCAGAGATTGGAGAAGCTGGCGGTGTGAGGAATTGAATGAAGGGCGAAAGCCAATTCGCCGTAGCATCGAGGGGGAAGAGATTGGAAAAGCGGGAGAAGATATACGAGGGGAAAGCCAAGATCGTTTTCGCGACGGATGAGCCCGGAGTGGTCATTCACAGCTTCAAGGACTCGGCGACCGCCTTTGACGGCAAGAAAAAGGGCGAGATCGCGGGAAAGGGATCCGTGAACGCTCAGGTTTCGGCCGTTCTCTTTGGTTTGCTGGAAAAGGCGGGCGTCAAAACCCATTTTAGGGCCATTCGCGGGGACAACGAGCTGGTGACCGAAT
>FWPU01004600.1_pt1 | contig 31812 bp, 28 predicted proteins | sample 2228361 | NCBI WGS metagenome assembly FWPU01 (sample SAMEA103939777, study PRJEB20133) | metagenome
TTTCTTGATGACATATATATTCCCCTCTGCCTCTTTCTCATCCTTTAAACATCGTAGAATATACACTAAATATATCTACTCTCTTCTATTTACCAACATACTACCTATAAAAGATCCTTGTCATATACAAACTTCTAAAGAAGAGTTTCAAGTATTTTTAAATGAGTTTAAAATTAAAACAATGTAAAATATGGAAAGTTGTATTCAAGTAAGTTTTTATGAATCACGAAAAAAATCATTTTCCCACAATCCTGCCTAAGAATTTTTGAATTGTATCCATAGCAATGAGTGTAAAAAAGATTGTGCATATATTGAGAATTCTATTCAACATAGTGTTAAGTATTGACAACCATATAGGATGGCAATGGATTAGAGTTGATAAACTTTTTCACTACAAGGAATTATTAAAAGCCATGGGAAGAGTTGTGATAACCTATCTGGTAAGGCATAATCCTAACTTATTGGACAGTTTGAGAAAGTATTTGAGAAGATCAAGGTATAACTTTACAATAGACAGCGTAAGGTGGCTTGAGGACACAAAAGTTAAGCTTTATATAGGTAGCGGTTTACACACCGAAGTGTATGGTGCAGGAGAATATGAAAAAAAGGAAATGACATTTCTGAAAAAACATTAAAGGAAGGCGATATATTCATAGATATAGGAGCAAATGCTGGACTATATACGGTCTTAGCAGGGAAACTGGTAGGTAATTCGGGTTGGGTATTAGCTTTTGAACCGAGTAGCAGAGATTATGAATTGCTTGTAGGAAATATAAAGTTGAATGGTTTACTAAATGTTAAGGCATTCAAAATCGGTCTATCAAATTATAATGGAGTTGCAAAATTACTTGTTGCAGGAGGTTCAACCACTGGAACAAATACGCTCTCATCTAAGTTTTATAGTCAATATATAAATTTAAGTGAAATTGAGGAAGTTGAAGTATATAAACTGGATACTTTTGCAAAGAAATTAAATCTAAACAAAATTACAGGTATTAAAATTGATGTAGAGGGTCATGATCTGTATTTATTAGAAGGTGCTAAGGAAACTTTGTGTGAATTTAAACCGTTTCTTATTATAGAAGTAAATGAGCTCACTTTACAAACTGCTGGTTGCACTACTAAACAATTATTTGATCTTCTAAAAAGTTATGATTATGTTATACATTATTTTGAAAAGAATGAAAAATTGAGCCAAAGACCACCAAAATATATACATGAATCATCAAGATTGTATTATGATATAGTTTGTTTTCATAAAAGTAAATGTTAACAATATTTTCAACTTGTAAACCCTTTGATGGCGAATTTAAAATAATACAGACCAATGCTATCACAAGTTGGACAAAATTATCTTCTGACTTGGAAATTATACTTTTTGGTAATGAGAATGGTGTATCTGAAATCTGCAAAAATCTGGGATTAAAACATATATCTGACATAAAAAGAAATGAATTAGGAACACCATATATAGATAATATATTTAAAACTGCTATAGAACAAGCCAAATATGATATTTTGTGCTATGTAAATTCAGATATCATATTTTTGGACGGTCTTATTGAAACGGTGAATTTTGTAATAGATAATTTTGATTGTTTTCTGATTGTTGGTAGAAGGTGGAATGTAGATATTTATGAGTTTATAAATTTTTCAAAAGAGGGTTGGAAGAATGAATTAAAGCATTTTGTAACGACAAAAGGTCAACTACCTGCTGAAGGAACTGCAATTGAATACTTTATATTCAATAGAAATCTATATAAACATATTCCTGATTTCTTAATAGGTAGAGGATGGTGGGATTGCTATTTGGTAGGACTTGCTGTATTAAAAACATTATATGTATTTGATGCAACAAATACGATTTTTACAATTCATCAAAACCACTCGTATAAACATCACAAAGAAGGTCATTATGGTGTATGGAAAGGTAAAGAAGCGCAGTATAATAGAAAAATTATACGAAGAAATGCCTTTTGTTATAAATTAGGTAATATAAAGCAGGCACTTTTTAGATTAAATCAGCACGATGGGCACTTTACAATTCGCCCAAATTGGCTATGTATACCAAGAGCCGTCGTTGCTACGATTACACATACTTTAGCCATTAACTACTCCATATTGTGATACCAGTGCTAAAAAACAAGAAGGATTTTAATTGGTTAAGTTATATAATTAGTGATTTCACAATAAGTTACTCAATAGAACTGTTAAAAAACCTTTTTATTTTGTATATGAAGGACAAAACCCTACTTTAACACATTGGTTCTTTAAGACAATAAAAACTCCCTTTTAAAAAATTCTGCTATTGAACTGCTAAATTTGTCGCTCTAATTAAAGTTATTTTCTTCCATTACCTTCCTAAAAAATGTTAAAGGCGTTTCCTTTTTTAATTTTTCCATATACTCTAAAAACATGTTTACTTTTTTTCGCATTTTCAGGACTTCATTTTTGTAAAACCTTTTTATCTTTTTCAATTCTTCTTTATTGCGATGACCTAATTTCTTTAATTCTTCTAAGGACTCCTTAAAATTCTGCATTGTCTCAAGCCAATTATCCATCTCTTTTATAATAAATTCAATTAACTCATAAATTTGAGGAAATTTTTCTTGTATTTCATATAAATAATATTGCACTTTCCTTATAGTATTTACATATTCCTTAGGAAGATTTCTATACTTTTTCATCTTTCAATCACAGAATTTTATAATATCTAAATTCAACATAATTTATATTATAATTTCTCATCTTTTTAATCTTTTATTTAAACACTCAGTAATTTGAGAAGGAGTATAAATTCCTTTTACCCTGGACAAAACTTTACCTATGAATACATTTTTTACATTTTCCTTACCTTGAAAATACTCTTCAACTAATCTTGCATTTTCCTTTAATATTGAATCTACAACCTCTTCTAAATTTACTTGTGTAGATGAAGGTTTCATTTCTTTCAGTAATTTGTTTAATTCTTTTTTTTCATCTATGGATTGACGCAATAATTCTTTCGCATAATTTTTTTCTATCACACCTTCCGATACTTTTTGAATGAAATTTACCATATCATGAATTGTTATTCCTAATTCCCATACACTCACTTTTTTTTCACTAGCTCTACCCTTTAATTCGTTTGCAATCCAATTGAAACATGCCTTAGGATTGTTAGTGCGTTTTGCAACTTCTAAAAAGAAAAGGCACATCTCTTCGTCACTTAATAAAATTTCTTTTTCCTTTGAAGTTATTTTATTATTTTGCACATATTTATCCAGTAAATCTATCGGATTTTCATGACACTCACTTTTTATTTTTTGGATTAGATTATCACTTATTATAAGTGGTGGTAGGTCAGGTTCTAAAAAGTATCTATAATCTTCTACTGCTTCTTTTGAACGCAACGCATAAGTAATTTTTTTGATAGGGTCCCATAGACGCGTTTCACTTTCTATTTCTTTGCCGGATTCTAAAAGCTCTATCTGCCTCGCAATTTCAAAACTTATAGCTTCTTTTATAAATTTAAAAGAGTTCAAATTCTTTATCTCCACACGATTTCCATAAATATCCCCACCAATTTTTCTAATAGAGATATTGACATCACAACGCAACTGCCCTTTTTCCATATCACAATGAGATATACCATCAAATTGAAGTTTTCTTTTTAAAGTAAGTAAATACTCATATGCCTGCTCAGCACTTTCTATATCTGGCTCAGTTACGATTTCAAATAGTGGAACACCACTTCTATTCATATCTATCAAGGAATAATCTGCCCTTATGATACCTAAATTAAAACTTTCATCTTGGGATTTAGCCACTTGCGGGTGTAAAAGTTTCCCTACATCTTCCTCTATATGAATTCTTCTTATTCTTATCTTTTTACCTGTTGACAGCTCAATAAAACCACCTTGTATAATCGGTTTATGGTATTGGGTTATTTGGTATGATTTAGGGATATCTGGGTAAAAATAATTCTTCCTGTCAAAAAATGACACTTTGTTTATAGTGCAATTTAATAAAAGAGCTAATCTTATTGCTTTTTTGACAACTTCAAAATTAAGTATGGGTAAAACACCCGGCATACCTAAACATACAGGACATACCTCACTATTAGGAGGAGCGCCAAATATGTTTTTGCAACCACAGAATAATTTACTTTTACTCAAAACCTGAACATGGGTTTCTAATCCTATAACCGCTATATATTTCATTGACTAATTACGAATTAAGCATTAACGAATCAAACTCTATTAGTTTTTGTGTAAAATTTTTAAAAAGATTTATTGATGCTTTACTTTTTTCAATATCCCGTTCAGGGTGCCATTGAATACCCAGAACACAATTATCAAAATCAATATATTCTATACCTTCAATAATATTATCTGTAGGGGAATAGGAATTTATTTTTAATCCTTTGCCTAATTTTTTTATTGCCTGGTGATGATGTGACACAATTTCAAATTTATCTAATTCAATTAGTTTACTCAATATACTATTTCTTTCAACTATAACTTCATGATTTGTTTCTTCATTATTTCTGCCTTCATGAATAAAACTTCCTAATTCATCTGATATGTCTTGATATAAAGTCCCACCAAAAAAAACATTTAATTGCTGGCAACCTAAACAAATACCTAAGATAGATTTTTTATGTTTTATAAAGTATTCTATAAGTAAAAAATCTATTTTTTCTTTTTTATCAGACATAATTTTAGTTTTTAAATGCGGTTTTTCGTTATATCTTGTAGGGTTTACATCTAATCCCCCTGTCAGTATCAAACACTTAAAATCCTTTGCATATTGCTCTAATTCATCTTGGCTTTCTTCGTAAGATAGTTTTTGATATTCTAATTTATAGTGTGGATTTTGAATTGTGCCTTCTATTTTTTTGAATGCTCTTATATAATTTTCTACCTTTTCATAGTTGAAATTGTGGGTAAAAAGTAGTTTTACAATATGAGTCATTCTTTAGAGGACAAATCTTAAGCACTGAAATGCTTCTGCTGCAAAAGTTGAAATTTCTTTACCACGCCATAAAGCTAACTGCTGCAAACTTTCAATACTACTTATGTGTGGTTCAGGTCTTACTTGACTTTTGTGTAATCTATACGCTTCTAATTTTTTATTTAAATATTTTGTAATATCAATATAAAAATTAGGGATAAAATGTTCTTTACCCCATGCTAATTGTGGTGCATCCATTATCAAAACTACATTCTGGAATGCTTTAGTTGTATAAAGATATGGTCTTAAGGCACTTATACAAGCATTGAAAACTGCTTCATGGTCCTGATTGAATGATGGATGAGGAATACACACTATGGAAGGTTTTGTTTTTTCTAAGCTAACTATGGATTCCCTCTCAATAACATTTATCAATTCTTTTCTTGGAAGGGTATCAAGTTGCATATGGACTTTTGAATTCTTATAAAATAAATCCCACCCATCAACTTTAAAAAACTTCATAACAGTTTCAAGTTCATTGTAGCGTCTACTTCCTGTAACCTTGAGAGTTTCAAGTGAAAAATGTTCTAATGTCCCTGCTGAAAAAACCAGCACAAAAACTTTACCACCTGCATCTTTAACTTTCGCAATAAGACCGCCTGCTCCTATTGTTTCATCATCCGGATGCGGTGCAATAACAAGCACAACTTGCTTTGCCAAAATCTCTTTTATCTGTTCTTCTGTTAACATTTTACTTTGTTACCTTTTTTTGCCACGGATGAGGTAATAAATCTTTAAGTCTTACAACTTTATTCTTATCAATAATAATTTCCGCATTACGGTTTTTTTCATCAATTTGGTACATAAATTCTCTACATCTACCACAGGGTGGTAATATGCTATCTTTTGAAACAGCAACAATTTTTTTAATCCTGCGTTCTCCATTAGTCATCATAGACGCTATTGCACTATGTTCTGCACAAAAACCAATGCCGCAACCGGTATCAATATTAACACCTAAATAAATATTGTTGCTCGCAGAAATTAGCGCACAGCCAACATAACCAAAACTTACTTGATATGAAATTCTTTCAGGTTTAACTATTGATTTCGCCTTCTTTATCAATTCTTTATTTGTTATTCGTGCCTCCATATTATTATACTCAAATATAACTTTCTATTCTTACTTGATTACTATTTATAATGGATAATTCTTCATTAAGTTGTTTATAAAGTTTTCTGTAATTTTCTATGGTTTTTATATCAGCTGTTTTTAAAAAATTTTCATTTTCTAATTTATCTGCTATGTCCTTCAATTTTTGCTCGCACTCTTTTTTATTGTTCTGAATCTTTTCATATAAAAACTTGAGAAGTTCTTTATCTTTTTCAAGATTTATATAAACTTTTTTGTCCATGATACTCATAATATAAAATACATCACCATAGTTATCTATAATTTCTATCTCTTCAAAATTTCTTATAAGATCAACAACCCTTTGTGTAGCTTCAGATTTTTCACATACTATTTTAAAAATTCCTTTCCCTTTTATTCTTTTGAAATATTTTATCTGACGAAAAAATTCTTCTAATTTTATTACCCCTTCTATTATTTCCTTTGACTGATAAGAAATAAGATTTTTGTCTATCTTTTCTATCTTTTCTTCTATAAGTAATTTATACTTTCCATCAATAAAACCTATTTTTTTTAAAGTTTGATATATAAATTCTGTAATAAATGGTGAAATAGGATGCCACAGTATGGAAAATCTTCTTATAATATCTAACCCTACATCAATATATTTAGTCTCTTTATTTTTTATACTTTCTTTTGATATTTCAATATACCAATCACAAAATCTATGCCAAAAAAATCTATATAAGTTCCTGCTGTAATTTAAAAAATCGTAGTTCTTATTTACATATTCTACACTTTTTATCGTTTCATAAAGCTCGGTGTAAATCCACTTTATGATAACATCATCATTAGAAATTTTCTCTTTTATTTTATTGGATGACGGGATTTGATAGTTTATATTTTTTGCGTTTAATATAAAAAATTTTAAGGCGTTCCAGAATTTATTTGAAAAATGTTTACCAGTTGGAAAAACATTAGGTGTTAAGACACATTCTTCATCAAAATTAGAAGAGAGAATAAATCCACTTCGCAATCCATCAGCACCGAATTGTTCTATCAGTTTATTTACATCGGGTGCATTACCTGACGATTTACTGAATTTTTTATTATTTTTATCTCTTACTAGTCCGTGAAGGAGAAGAATTTTAAATGGCACCTTACCTGTAAAGTAAATACCTGCCATCAACATCCTGATATCCCAGAAAAATAAGATATCCCAAGCAGATGTTAGCAGTGTAGTAGGATACAGAATAGAAAAAAGTTTGTCGTCATACAGCCAGCCAGTTGTAGACAATGGCCAAAGCCATGAGGAAAACCATGTATCCAAAACATCATTATCCTGTTCTAAATCTTTACTTGTGCATTGTAAACACTGCACAGGTGCCACTGCTTTAGCAAAATTAAAGCCACACTTTTTACATGTATAAAAAGGAATCCTGTGTCCCCACCACAACTGCCTTGATATACACCAATCTCTTATATTCTCTAACCAATTGTAAAAAATACTTTCAAACTTCTTAGGAATGATTTCAAATTCGCCTTTTCTATATCGTTCCATCACCATCCGTGCTAATGGTTTCATTTTGACAAACCATTGCAACGATATATTAGGTTCAATAATAGTTTCACATCTGTAGCATAAACCCACCCTGTGTTTATAATCTTCTATTTTTTCTATAAATCCACTGTTTTTTAAATCTTCTACAATCTTTCTTCTGCATTCAAATCTATCAATACCTTTATAAAAATGTGCATTTTCATTCATCCTACCTTCATTATCAATTACTGAAATCATGGGCAAATTGTGTTTCTTACCGATTATATAATCATTAAAATCATGTGCAGGTGTGATTTTTAATGCACCTGTCCCGAATTTTGGGTCAACAAAATTATCAACTATTATAGGAAGCTCCCTGTTTATCAATGGTAAAATAACTTTCTCGCCTACGAATCTTTTATATCTTTCATCTTCAGGATGAACTGCCACCGCAACATCCGCCAAAATCGTTTCCGGTCTGACCGTAGCTATTGTAACAAACCTCTCTTTATCTTCTAATAGCGGGTATTTAATATAATAAAGTTTGCTTTGCATTTCCTTGTATTGAACTTCATCATCGGAAAGAGCGGTTCTGCACTTCGGACAGTAGTTTACAATATACCTATCTCTATAAATAAAACCATCGTTATATAACTTTTCAAATGCAAAAGATACTGCGTAAGACCGCTTTTCATCCATTGTAAAAGCATAAAAGTCCCAATAAAGCGTGTTACCTAATCTTCTACACTGTAATTTTATTTCATTTTCACATTTATTAACCCAGTCCCATACATATTCTAAAAATTTATCTCTACCAATAATTTCTTTTTTTATATTTTGCTTGAGCAGGTTCTTCTCCACAACATTTTGAGTTGCAATTCCGGCATGGTCACAACTTGGAATCCAAACAACCTGTTTACCTAATAATCTATTATATCTTACTAAAAAATCACTGAAGGTATGTTCAAAAACATGCCCTAAGTGTAAAACCCCTGTGACATTTGGTGGAGGTAAAATTATAACAAATAGATTTTCCTTATTTGTAATATTTTGCTCATAAAATTGATTTTCATACCATAATTCTAAAATTTTCGGTTCTACTTTTGAAGCATCGTATTGAGTATTTAGAAACTCTTCTATTAAACTTTCAATTCCTTTTTCTTCTGATTGTTTTTTCATTATTTTTATTTTTGCAGGTCGATTTCTCTCTACCCCACACTATTATGTCAGGACATTCTTGAACCTCAGCTATAAATTTACCAGTTTCCTCTGATGTTTTTCTTAAACTTTCAAATGAAATTTCTATATTCTCCATTAAAGACAATACTTTCTTATATGCTTCTTCATCATAAGTCAATTTACCAACTGTGCCTTTACCAGTTTTTATATCTTTGACTACCCCTCTTATCTCATTCATACTATCAGAAAATGATGATATTGCACTGTTTAGTTTATCTGATAAGGTTGTAAGCGTTGTATCAAATTTTCCAAAAGTATTTTTAATTGTAAAGTAAAAATCCTTACTATTAACAAGTTCACCCAAGGTTCCTTCACCCTGAGCAATTTTAGTTAATATTGCATTGGTCTTATCAGAAATAGATTTTAATCCATTTATTACTTCCTGCAAATCTTTTAACTCTCCTATTACTTTTTTGGATTCATTTACAAATTGATTAAAAGAATCCAATGTATCTTTAGTTTTCTTAAGAGAAGAAACTAATTCTTCAGAAGCTGTATTTATATTTTTAACTTCCAGTTCTTTAATTTTATTTTGAAGTTCCTTAAAAAGAATACTCCCACTACTATTAAACTTTGCAAATGTTCTAAACGATTTTACAACACTTTTTTTAAATTGTGTGGAAGATATAAATGAACTCATGTCTTTCAGCGCTTTTCTGAATTCTTCTGCTGTTTCTGCAATAGTTGAGCCAACTTTTTGCAATCCTCCAACACCCTGTCCTTTAATTACAGCACTACCGTCCTTAGGCAAAATTGAAGCGCCTTTAGTGCCAATAGAAAGTTCTAAATATTTTTCTCCTATCAATCCCAATGATTCTATGGTTAGGACAGCATCACTCATTATGTCAATGTTTTTATATACATTAAGTATTACCTGAACATAAGGTGTTTGGGCAGATGGTGGAATAAGAGTATCCACATATCCAATCGTTACTCCTGCCATATAAAGTGGCGTATCTTTTTTTAATCCTCCCGCATGTTCAAACAATGCTTTTACTGTATAAGTGCTCGTGAATACACCCTCTCCAAATCCTAATAATAATGCTATAGTTGCAATCATACCTATAACAATAACCAGTCCTATATTAAAACTCAACATTGAACTTTTATATTGTTCCCTCATATATTCCCACTCCCTTTAAAAATTTTTTAATAACATACTCGTTCGACTTTAAAAACTCCTCAGCTTTGCATATTTTTAATATCCTTCCATTATACAAAAAAGCACATCTATCCAAAACCTTAATTGCATTCCTCAAATCATGAGTTATTATTATACATGTTGTTTTGAATTTTTCTTTTGTTTCCTTTATGAGATTTATAATGGATTCTGATAATATTGGGTCAAGTCCAGTTGTAGGTTCATCGTATACTATAATCTTTGGGGAAAGAGCAAGGGTTCTTGCTATTGCGGCTCTTTTTTGCATTCCTCCACTTAGTTCATCAGGATATAAATTCTCAGCATCTTTTAAACCAACCGCTTCTAATACTTCTTCAACTTTATTTCTTATTTCTATTTTTGTAAAGAGTTTCTGTTCTTCCAAGGATATCGCTATATTTTCATATACTGTTAGCCAATCAAATAATGCAGAATTCTGGAATACCATTCCAAAATCCTTTCTGATAAATGCAAGTTCCGATTCCGAAAGGGCAATTATATTTCTGTCTTTGTAATATACTTTACCACTATTCGGTTTTATAAATCCTAATATTACTTTAGCAAGGACTGTTTTCCCCGCACCACTTGGTCCAAATATTGCAACTAACTCATCTTCAAATATTGATAAATTTAATCCTGTAAGAACAGGGTTTTCACCGAAATAAAGCCATAAATCCTGAACTTCTATTATGTGCTTCATTACACTACAAAATCAAATCTAAAAGAAAATTCAAAAATAATATTAAGATAGAAGAATTAACAACTGCATCAGTCGTTGCCTTACCCACATCTTCTGCCCCGCCTTCAGTTTTTAAACCTCTATAACAAGATACAACTCCAACTGCAAAACCAAAAAATACACTTTTAATTAAACCATAAAATACAGAATAATTGTCAATCCAACTCTTTATATTTTGAAGGTAAAAAAATTTATCTACCTGAAATACATATATGGAGAGAATAGACGCTCCAAAAATACCTATAAAAGATGCCACTGATGTTAAAACCGGTGACATCACAGTTAATGCAAATATTCTTGGTAAAACAAGATATTTATATATATCCAAAGATAAAATACCCATAGCATCAATTTGATTTGTAACCTTCATTGAAGCAAGTTCAGCTGCAATTTTAGCTCCAACTCTACCAGCCAGCATTATACCTACTAATACAGGTCCCAATTCTTTTGTCATTGATACTGCAACAACTGCCCCTACCATATAATCCAATTCTACTCTTCTGAATTGACTGTAAGATTGAATCGCAAGCACCAAACCTGTAAATAATCCTGTTGTCAAGATTACACTTAACGAACCACTACCTGCTTCATTTAATTCTTTTAGATAAAATCTTCCAGGACAAGGAGCATAGAAAAATCGCTTTATAACTTTGAGCAAAAATAAAAATAATTCTCCACAAAATTTTACCATTCCAACTATACCTTCTCCTATATCAACAATCATTAACCTTCTATTTTAAATAAAATAAAAGAATTTCCTTTTTCTATGCCAAAGTTAAGAATCAACGATAACCCATAATTTAAGTAATGAAAAAGCACGGATACAATTGCTGTTGTGAAAAAATTAAGTGAGAGTGATATTAGAAAAGAACTTATAGCAAAAGCTATTTATACAAAAGTGACAAATAGCGTTTCATTCCTGTTGATTGTGGTACCATACATGAAAATTTACTTAAGAGTAAATTATTTGGATACGAAAAATGTGCATTTATGGACGCTACATCTTGTAGAATAGGTCTTTTGAAATTCGCAAATAACGAACACTTTTTTAGACCATATTTGTAAGCTACAACTTTCCTTGGGCAAATTACTTAGGGCTATTGAATATAAACGTTCTTTCATAAGGGCTGATGGTAAAAAAGAAATTAAAGTAAATATCCGCCTTGTTGTATATACAAGTCGTGATATTGATAAATAAGCAAGAGATAAAAGATTTAAACAGGAGTTATTTTACTGGATAAGTGTCTTTAAAATTCATATATCACCATTAAAAGCAAGTTAGATATAGATTCTCTTAATAGTTTTTTGTTGACCATTATAAGAAGAAATAGGTAAAACCGTAAAGGGAATTATAGAAGATGACAAGGAAATCTTTTAAATTATAACTTGGCAGGTAATATTTGCCAGTTACAAAATATGTAAAAGTAGCATTGTTCTTATACAGAAAAAATATACACCTATATGAGATATTTTAGATAATTTCGTTCAAAATACTAATGGTATTATAGCATAGGTGATAAAGACAAAAGTTTTTTGAATTGAGGGAAGAAAAAATATGTGAATGGGAAGCAGCTTATTTGAAAAATCTGTTTCTTCATTTTAAAGGTGATGTTAGGCAATCAGCTATTACAGCAAAAATTACAAGAAGAACGCTATACTGAATTTTAAAAAACATACCCCCCCATTTATTATATTACCCTTTAGTTTCTCTTTACTTACTACTGGTTTTTCGATACTATTTACTATATACTTATTGTTGGGGTATCTATCTGAGCTTTTTGTAATCTTCCACTATAATCAATAAATATTGTTTTAATTTCTGTAAATTCCTCTATAGCTGAAGGTCCTGCTTCTCTTCTACCATTACCTGTATTTTTAACACCTCCAAAAGGTAGATGAACCTCAGCACCTATTGTGGGAGCATTTATATAAGTTATCCCGGCTTCTAACTCATTTATTGCTCTCATTGCTAATGACACATTTGATGTATAAAATGATGTTGATAATCCATATTCAACATCATTTGCAATTCTTATAGCTTCGTCAAAATCTGAAACCCTAATTACAGCAAGCACTGGTCCAAATATTTCTTCTTTTGAAATTCTTGTCCCATGTTCAGTTTCAAAAACTGTTGGCTCAATAAAGTGTCCTTTGCTATATGTTCCTTCTGACAATCTTCTGCCACCATACACAAGATTTGCCTCTTTTTTACCTATTTCAATATAATTTAAAATTGTCTTCTCCTGGGATGGTCCTGCAACGGGTCCCATATCTGTTTTTGGGTCTAATGGGTCACCTATCTTAAATGCTTTTACCCTCCTTAAAAATGAATCCATAAATTTTTGATATATGTTAGTATGAACAAGTAACCTGCTTGTAGCAGTACATCTTTGTCCAGCTGTTCCAAAGGCACCAAATAAAGCACCATCTACAGCCAAATCTATATTAGCATCTTCCCAGATAATTTGAGGATTTTTACCACCTAATTCTAACTCAACATTTGCAATGCGTTTTGCTCCTCTTACATAAACATCTCTACCAGCATCAACACCACCTGTAAATGAAATTGCCTTTACCTTAGGATTTTCACAGATTTCAGTTCCAACTTCACCTCCCGTGCCGGTCACAAAATTTAAAACACCAGAGGGTAATCCAGCCTCTTCAAAAAGTTCAACTAATTTTGCAGCCGCAAGTGGCGTAAAACTTGCAGGTTTAAAAACAATTGTGCAACCACAAATAAGTGCTGCTCCAATCTTCCATATGGGAATTGCTGTTGGAAAATTCCATGGTGTTATGGCACCAACAACACCCACAGGTAATCTTATAGTTGCACAAAATTTATTCGGAAGTTCTGAAGGCGTTGTTATCCCTAATAATCTTCTACCCTCACCTGATATATATTCGAGAAAATCTATTGATTCCTGAACATCACCCAAACCTTCTGAAATCACCTTGCCCATCTCAGAAGTTACAATCCTGCCTATTTCTTCCTTTCTACTACGTAAAATGGAAGCAGCTTTTAACAATATCTCACCTCTTTTGGGTGGTGGTGTACTCTTCCATTTTGGGAAAGCTCGTTCAGCTGCTTCTATTGCTTTTCTTACATCATTTTTTGTCGCTAATGGGAATCTTGCTAAAATTTCCCCATTTGCAGGATTAACAGTTTCAAAAAATTTGCCATCTTCACTATCAACCCATCTACCATCTATATACAATTTATAATCTTTTGCCATCTCACGCCCTCCTTCTCTTTTGCACTTACAAAATCTAAATTATATAAAAATAAACGATAATATATAATGTAAATTATAACAAATTATAAAGGAGGTAATTAAAATGAAATGGAATAAAATAATAGTATACCTTTTTTTTCTATTAGTTGTTGGATGTCAAACCAAGATAACTTATCAAAAAGAAACATTTAGTGAAAATGTAAAGCAACATGATTTGGAACCTATAATTGATACAGGACTTTATTATGATTTAAAGCAACATAGTTTCTTTTCTTCTGCAAAGTTCAATTCTTTTTATATAAGCGAGGATGAAAGTGTCGTTGTCTTCTCAGTAAATCTGGATGGTGAATATTTTCATATCTACCAAAAAAATCCATACAAGAAAACATTTACTCAGGTAACAACTGGTAAGTCTAATAATATTTTCCCTGCACTTTCATCTGATAAAGAAAAAATTACTTTTATCTCCGACAGAGATGGTTGGCCAAATGTATATATTGTGGATATGGATAAGACATTTTTAGTTGCCCAAGTTACCAATGACACCTCAGAAAAATTTTTACCAAGATTTTCACCTGATAATACGAAGATTTTATATACTGCAAAAGAAAATGGTAAATTCGCACTGATTATAGTAGATCTTACAACAAAAATAAAAACATTCTTGGGCGAAGGTATAGGTTTTTCATGGAGCCGGGATAATAAAATTATGTTTATGAAACCAAACGAATCAAAAGCAAACGCTATCTGGGCAATAGATGCTGAAAAACTTAAGGTATCTCAAATTGTTTATGATACCGAAAAATTCATTGTATTTCCATCATCTAACTTTAATGGTGATATAGTCACCTATTCTAAAACAAAACAACAAATAAAATTTAACCATATACTCCGTGCTATTTTTCCAAATGTTACTGAGTTGTGGGTAAGTGTAATAAATGATGTAAAAAGATCAGAATATCAGATTATAAATGATGGATATACAAATTTTAATCCCATTCTGAGCGGTGAAAGGTTATATTTTATCTCCGATAGAAACGGCGGAGAAAATTTGTGGAGCATAAAGATAGCCATTGATATTAAAAAAGAGCCGTAGCTATACAACTTCCACTACCCTGTGCCATTGAAAGAAATGGTTAGTAAAAGTAACGCTCTTAGATAACGATTAATGAACCGTCCTCTATTTTATATTTTATATTCCATCTACTTATTTTTAAGCATTAACTGCAAAAGTAACCGTCCTGTTAAAATTGAAAAAGAAAAGCCTATACAAGTATTCAAATTCATTTTATACCCTGTTGTAGCAGAAAATCGTGAGTTTGCAGATAAGCTATTACTTACCTTAAAGGAAGTTATAGAATACACTTTTTTACAGGAAGTTATATTACAAAATTACATACCAAAAGAATCATCTGAAGTTCAAAGCGACTTAGAAACATTAAATGCAAAGAGTGGGCTAATCTGTAAAATCGATTCGTTGAATTTGTTCTTCCCACAAAGGATATTTTTTAGATGTTACATATTTAAAAAAGAAAAACAAGCTTCTGATATTGATATATCAAAAATACTCACAAAAGTAAAGGAGGAAAATATAAAACAAAACGGAGAAAGTGGTTATAAATTTTTTGATATTTCCATTGATCTTAATAGTAAAGAAGCTTTAGATGAAGCAATGAGGATTCTGCAAAAAAGTAAAAAAGAAAAGGTTTTTCTCCCTGAGCATCTTTTTCTAAAACAACGGAATTTTCTTTTTATAATAAAAGAAAAATTTTCAAGAATTTCAAAAAAATATTTATTTGAATAATACTTCCACATCCATAATAAATCATACACTATTATATTTCTTAAATCAGTGATAGAACAATATTTAAATAGATTTTTAGATCATATAAAATATATTAAAAATTTTTCACCACACACTGTCAGGGCATATAAAAATGATTTGGAAAGTTTTAAGGAATGTATAAAAAACAATAACTTGCAAAATGCAATCTTAATGTATCTATTGAAAAACCAAAAAAGTAACATGAAAACATATGCAAGAAAAATCTCCGTTATCAGAAGTTTTCTTAGGTTTTTAGAAGAAAATAATGTTGTTTTCAAAAGGATTATTTTTGAATATCTGAAATATCCGCATGGTGAAAAGAAATTACCAAATTTTTTAACTTTTCAAGATGTACAAAAAATTATAAATAACATAGACATAAAAAATTTTAGTGGGTTAAGAGACAGGATTCTTTTTGAATTCATATATACAAGCGGGATAAGAGTGAGTGAGGCAACAAATCTTAAACTTGAAGATTTAAATCTGGAGAATAGAGTTTTCCGTATCTTAGGTAAGGGTTCCAAGGAACGCATAGGTTTTTTTTCCAAACCGGTACAGCGTCTACTGAGAGAATATCTAATAAAAAGAAATATGTACTTAAAGAAGAAAAACAAAAACTCCGAGTATGTGTTTATAAACAAGTTTTGTAATAAGATAACCGAAAGAAGTGTGCATAGAAGATTGGTTTTTTGGGGGAAGGTGACAGGTTTAAGCAAAAAAATACATCCTCATATGCTCAGACATTCTTTTGCTACTTACCTTTTATCGCGTGGTGTAGATATAATGTTTTTAAAAGAATTGTTAGGACATAAAAATATCAATACTACGCAGGTGTATACCCATATAAATTTTGGTGAATTAAAAAAATATACGGACAAAATTTCAAATGACCTCCCATTATAAATCAAAATAAAAATAGAGTAAAAATTAGAGGTATTAGAAAAATTTTTACAAAAAAGTTACTTAAAAAATACAACAATTTTTTTCACCATTACCATAATCATTAAATTAGAATAACAAGGTTACTTTAAAAAGCTTCAGGTCTTCAAATATTTTAAGGAGCATAATGGCACCTAAGGTTGTAATAAATATGCCACTAAATAATGGCAAAATTATTGCATATTTAGATAAGGATATTTCATCATGACCGAATATAAATCTTTTTGAGTAGAAAGAAACAATCCCCACAAAAATAAGCGTCGTAGCAATACCAGCACTTAGAGCAAGAATTAACAATATACCTAAAATGAGTTTATTCAACTGAATAGTAGTAAGTAATATCGCAATCGCTGCAGGACATGGAATAAGTCCTCCAGATATACCAAATTGAATAAGATTACTCCATTTGGATGAATTCTCAACAAAGTGATGATCGTGTATATTGCTATTTCCGGATTTTGTGGAACTTCTTTTTATTAAACTTAAACCTAACATTATTATAAGTGAAGAAGATATAAAACCTAAATATGGATAAAGAGTTTGGGGTAAGATATATTGCGAAAGATATAAAGCTATAAACGCAAGAAGATACACAACTATTGTATGAGTAAATACTACAACAATACCTAAGAGGAATATATCTAAAACTGTTCCGTGAGTGGCTAATATGTATGCAGTCATAATGCTTTTACCGTGTCCTGGTTCTAATGCGTGAAGAGCACCTAAAATAAATGCAAATATCAACAAAGAAATCAGCGTGAAAAGCGATATTTTCTCAGTCGCTAAATATTCCTTTATTTTATCATAGAATCCTAATATTTTCTGCTGATTTGAAGGTCGTGATTGTGATTGAGTTTGAGTTACCATTTCTTGAGTTTGTTTTGAAATTTCAAAAGTAATATTAAATATTCGCTCCTCTCCGTTAAATAAATCCTTGCTAATAACAGGATTATTTATACTATTATCTGTATAAAAATTTATAAATTGAGTAAGATTCATATCTGCTCTATCCTCAAGATAAATCGTTATGAATTTACCAGAAAGTTCAAATTTATCAACTTCTATATAAATCTTAATCAACATCTGAGCTGGGATTACTTTTTCTGTTCCAATCTCTACATCCGTTTTCAAATATTTCCATCTATCCTTTTTATTATTTATTAAAAGTATTAAATCCTTTAAATGCTCGTCAGTAAATTGTTTGAGAAAGATATTCTGTTCCTCTTGAGATACGATGTTATCTTTATTAGAATCCATTTTATGTCTTTGAATATATCCCAAAATTTCTCCAACTGGAATTTCCCATCTTAGAATAAGTCTTTCATCCTCAAAAAATAGATAGAAATTATGGTCAACTTGGTCAGGTCCATGGCAATAAAGAGTTGAAATTAATATGACGTATAAAATATATTGAACAAAAATAAGGAACTTGCCAGAACTTTTTTCCTCCATTATTGCTTCTTTACTAGTATTATTATATCAGTTAAAGAATTTTACTTATTTTCTTTTTTAACTAATATTTTAAGTAGTATATACGAAAAAAGAGTAACCGCAGTTATTCCAACAAGTCCTGCAACAATAGTAGACAGTTTTTCTGAAGGTATACCAGGAACAATATAATCATTGAAAAAATGATAGAATTTATCCAAATAATGATAAGATTTATCGGAAAATTTATAATCTTCAGCCACTTTTTCTAATCCATCGGGTTTTGTAGAAGAAAACGGTGACAATATTACAACTATAATGAGTGACGCTATAATGCCTATTATGAAAATTCTTTTCTTGTTAGTCATTTTTAATTTATTTTCCTTCTATTTTAAATAGATTTAATTCTGGCAACCTTTTATAAATAACTCCAAGCGTGAAGAAAGTAATAACTCCTTCACCAATACCTATTAAAACATGCCAACCGGTTAATGCAACAAGAACTGGCAAGAATGGGACAGTTTTTGAAATACCCAGTTCCAGCGCTACTGTTATTGCAGATAAAACCACTGCAACTGCGCTTGCAATACCGGCATTTATTAATTTATTTTTGAAAAATAGAGATAATACTTTGAATAGAATATAGCTACTTACCACTCCAACGATTGCCATATTTAAAATATTGGCGCCTAAGGCAGTAATACCCCCATCTGCAAAGAAAAAACATTGTATGATTAGAACAATAGATATAATGAAAAAAGCATTCAAAGGGCCTAAAAGTATTGAAGCAAGACCTGCGCCAACAAGGTGACCAGAAGTTCCTCCATAAATTGGAAAATTCACCATTTGAGCTGCAAATATAAACGCAGATAAAACACTTATTATTGGTATCATCTTCTCGTCTAACTGTTTTTTTAACTTATATAAAGAATATAAGAAAACTGCTCCGCTGATAGTAGATGTTCCTATTATAACTTCTGAACTTAAAAAGCCATCAGGTATATGCACTTTTTTAAAAGCTTACCCCAAAAACAATGTTTAATGAAAACCTTGTTGCATCGGCAGTTACTCCAAAACCTGGACCTATCTTAAATAGAGAATTTTGAGTAGGTGAAATATAAATGCCTGGGATAATGTGTATATTTGGATTTTCGCTAAGATCTCCTGTAATTTCCACCCCCATTTCTAAAAAATCTAACTTTTTAAATGGTGGAAATTTAAATCCTGCACCATAAGAAAACTTGCTTTCACCACCATAAAATATCTCTTGATGATAAGAAAAATTAAAAGTAATATTCATATCACCTGTTAATTCTTTGGAAATAATAAATGTATTAGTAAAAAGATCTTTACCTTCAATCTTTTTTCTTGAATCATTATTAGGATATTCGTAGCTAATAGACCAAGCAAGATCAAAGTATTTTTCAGTTGGTTCTGTTAATCTATACTGAACACCAAAAGTAAATGCTTCCAAAAATATACTTGGCTTACTAAGATTATTTTCCTCATTAGGATTAAATTGTGAAATATGAAAATGAAAACTTCCCATAAATCTATCAGTTATTCCATATGTAAGAAGGGGTGTAATTTCATAATGATTGAATTGATCTTGATTTTTCTTTTCGTTGAAGAAATTGAAACCGGTGAAATAATAAAATTGCCCTTTACGCGGTGTGGTATATGCTTCTAAAACAAGATATTCTTTGGCATGATGTAAAAATACATATAAACAAGTAAACATTATATAAAGTGCAATGTATTTTTTCATTTTTACTCCTCCAATATCTTATTATTTTTCATAATATTACAATTATAAAAATCGTATTACTATTGTCAAGTAGTTTATATTTAATATTACAATCATAAAAATCGTAATACCAATATTAAACGCACTTACCTTTTTCATATTTTAAATTACATCTGTTAAGGTATGTTTTTACCTGTAGTAGTGATAGTTAAAGTGCTATGTTTTATCCCTTTTACAGATTTAAGTAAAATAAAAAGTTTCTCTATATTCTGGGTTCTGCCTTCTACAACAATTATTTCTAAGCAGTTTAAGTGGTCTAAATGGATGTGTTGTGTAGAAAGTATAATATGGTGAAAATCATGTTGAGTTGAGATAAGTTTTTTTATCAAGTCGCTTTTCGTATGATTATATACAAGTGTTATTACTCCTGCAATCTTTTTTCCTGAGATCCGTTCATTTTTGACTAAAAAATCTCTGAGTAATGTTCTTATGCCCTGAGAACGATTTGAAAACATTCCTTTTTTTATAAACAACTCAAATTTATTAAGTAGCTCTTCCTCAACAGATACCGCAAACCTTGTAACATTATTTTTCATAGTATTACAATTATAAAAATTGTATTACTATTGTCAAGTAGTTTTTAAAAACAATAAAGGCACATATAGTATAACAGAACATATAAGACAAAATATGGTATCAACATAATATACAAGAAACATTTTTTCAAACTTTTTAGAAAAAATAAAAAACCATGGAAATAAAATATTAGGAGATTACCTATAGCGATACTTCACCCTATACACATGTATTTCGTAATATTATGACTACGAGAGATTCTATATATTTAACCACAACCTCTGGTCTTAAAGTGATATATAACATTTACGAATTTTTCGCTCATTTCCACATCCACCACATACAAGACCGTTACATACTTTAATTTTCTACATTTGAAAAAATTAAAACACTTTAACATAAGATATTACTATACTAAAAATAAATAAACACCATACAAAGATATTGATAAAGTCATTTATTCAACAACAGCAGAAAACACTTTTAATATACAAGCAATAACTATTTCGTAAAAAGACGATAATATATTTATGAAAAAATCACACGCACTAAATTTTCCATTAACATTAAAAGAAAGTATATTTTTGCTACTTATCCTGCTGAGCATTTTTCTATTTTTATGTTTAATATCTTTTGATAAAAACGACATAAGCAGTTTTTCGTATCCGGAACAAAAGATTACAAATCTGGGTGGTAAAGTAGGTGCAAACATTGCTCATTTTCTATATTTTAATTTTGGAAGTGTAAGTTTTCTTATTGTTTTATATCTTCTGTTTGTAGGTATAGTTGGGTTTACCCACAATGATTATTACAATACATATATAAAAGTTATATCGGCAATAATTATGTTTATAAGCTTATGTGTAATTTTTTACATAGTAGGATTTACATACTTACTACCATTTAGTTTTTATAAGGGTATAGGCGGCGGAGGTATAACAGGCAAGATATTAGGTGAAATACTAATTTACTATTTTGGTTCGTTTGGAACTATTTTTTTATCCGCCTATTTATTTGTAGTTTCCTCAATAATATGTTCAAATGGATTAGTATTAGTTGCTACAGTAAAAATTTCAAAAATCATCTATCTTGGCTTATTATATTTATATAAACATATATCACAATTATTTGTCACTCTTTATTTATATATCTACAAGAAACTGAAAGAAAAAAGAAAAAATCAAATCAAAAACAGCACAACAGATTTTGAGATATTCAAATCATCAACAAAAGAACCAAAAGAAAGGGAAATTATTACTTCTATACAAGCTAATCCGGGCACAACAAGAGAAGAAGCAAGCGATGCCAAAGATGCCTCATACTTTTTGACTATGGAAAAACAAGAAAAAGATATCTACAAATTCCCTCCTTTAGAACTAATGGAGGATGTTACGAATATTAATTTAGATAGAGAAAATACCGATACAGAAGAAGAAAAAGAAATATTGAATGCAACTCTTCTAAGCTTTGATATAGAAAACAAAGTTATAGGCGTAGAAAAAGGACCTGCTGTTACAACTTATGAAGTAGAATTAGGAGCTGGAACACGATTGCAAAAGGTATTAAGCGTTGCAGATGATTTAGCAATCGCTTTAAAAGCGCCATCTATTAGAATAATCGCACCTATCCCTGGTAAATCCACAATAGGAGTAGAAGTCCCAAACGCTTATAAAGAGATAGTAACATTGAAAGAATTGTTGTTAAATAGAAAAAAATATTCATCTTACAAACTGCCATTATTTTTAGGTAAAAGTGCATCAGGAGAACCAATAATAGAAGATTTAAGTGAATTTCCACATCTTCTAATAGCAGGAACGACAGGGTCAGGAAAATCAGTTGCTATAAACAGCATAATCGTTGCATTTTTATACTTGAAAACACCAAAAGAATTAAAAATGATTCTTATGGACCCAAAAGTTGTAGAACTTTCATTTTATAAAGATATTCCACACTTATTCTGCCCTGTTGTAATAGAGGTAAATAAAGCCAAAAAGATCTTAGAATGGTTAATAAGTGAAATGGATGAAAGATATGAGCTATTCAGTAAGATAGGCGTGAAAAAGATTGAGCAATATAATAAGATGAGCAAAGAAGAAATAATAAAGGCATTACAGGAAGATGATGAAGAAATACCTATTATTACTCATCCGATGGAATATCTGGTTGTAATTGTGGATGAGCTAAACGATTTGATGATGGCTGCAAATAGAGAAGTAGAAAGTGCCATATTAAAATTATCTCAAAAAGCTCGTGCGGTAGGAATACATCTGATACTTGCAACGCAACGACCTTCGGTTGATGTTATAACAGGACTTATAAAAGCAAATATCCCTGCAAGAATCGCATTTAAGGTTGTATCCAAAGTTGACTCACGAACAATATTAGATAGAATTGGAGCAGAAAAACTATTAGGGAAAGGCGACATGCTATTTTTAAAACCAGGCGCCTTTGATTTAATAAGAATTCAAGGATGTTATGTTTCAGAAAAAGATATAGAAAGAATCAGTGATTACTGGAGACAATTCAAGATTGAAAAGAAAGAAAAACTTGAATTTACTATGATGCAATGTGAAACCCCTGAGATAGAAATAATGTCAGAGAAAGATGATGAAGAACTTTTAGAAGAAGCAATAAAAGTTGTCCTTGAAAGTAGAAGAGGTTCCGTTTCATTAGTCCAACGGAAATTAGGAATTGGATATTGTAGAGCAGCACGACTCATAGAAAAAATGGCAGAGCAAGGGTTATTAGGGGAATACCGAGGCTCTAAACCAAGAGAAGTTCTACTAACTTACGAAGAATACCTTTCTAAAAAAAGAAGATAAAACAGTGTAGTAAATATTCACATAAAATTATCTGTGAGTTATAGCGATTTGACTTAATGTTTGGACTCTTACAATTCTATCATCTTTGGATGTTTTAAGTATTCTTCTACCCTTGGCATTTCTTGATGTCTCTTTTATGTCTCTCTCATTTATAACCGTCAGAAGACCTCTCATTGTAAATAAAACAATATCTTGTTCTTCTTTTAAAGTAGTTGCATAAGCCAAATTACCAACTTTCGCAGATACAGCAAAACCATATATACCTTTCCCCCCTCTACCTTGAACTTTGTATTTAGAAGCAGCTGTTTTCTTTCCAATACCTTTTTCAGATATAAAAAACAGGTATTTTGCATCCTTACTAATAACGCTCACACTCACAACCTCATCATCTTTTTCAAGCGATATACCCTTTACAGCCCCTGCACTTCTTGATAATTCTCTTAAATCATCTGCCTCAAATCTTATAGTTACACCACACTTAGTTGCAATAAATACATCACCTTCTAATTCCCCTATTGCCACATCCTTTATTTCATCGCCATTACTTAAATTTATAATATATATACCACCACGAGTTGCATTCTGAAATTCTATAAAATTTGTTTTTTTCACTAAACCTTTGTTTGTTAATATAACAAGATACTTTTGTTCCAGCGGTTCATATCCAAATATTTTACATATCCTTTCTTCCGGTTTAATATTTATTAAGTGCTGTAACCCTTTACCTTTCGCCTGACGGGATAACTCTGGAATTGTATATGTCTTTAATAAATATAATTTACCCAAATTACTAACCAAAGCAATTGTTGTATGGGTATTTGTTACAAGAATATTTTCAAGAGTATCATTTTCTTCCATATCCTGGGATATTTTTTGAACCCTCTCAATAGCCTTACTCAATGTAAAGGAAGCATTTATCCTCTTTATGTAATTATTTTTACTTATAGTAACGACAACATCTTCTTTAACTATAAGTTCTTCTGATGAAACCTCCTCTAACTCCTGTTTTACTATTTTCGTTCTTCTTTTATCTGAAAGTTTTTCTTCCAACTCATTTAATTCCTTCTTTATAACCTTTATCAATTCTTCTGGAATATCAAGTATTTTCTGCAATTTTTCTGCTTCAACTTTTTTCTTTCTATAATCTTCTTCTAATAATTTTCTATCTAAATTTGTAAGTTTTCCCAAAGGTAGTCGCAATATAGCTTTTGCTTGGTCAGATGAAAAATTATATTTATCAACTAATTTCTGATAAGCAACATCCTGAGTTTGAGACTCTCTTATAAGTTTTATTATAGCGTCAAGATTAGCAAGAGCGCGAAGCAAACCCTCCAATATATGAAGTTCCTTTTTAAGATTATTTAACAAAAATTCAGTTCGCCTAGTTATAACATCTTTTCTATGCTCTACATAAACTTCCAACAATTCTTTTATATTTAGAAGACGGGGTTCACCATTTTTAATAACAAGAAAGTTTATTGTATAATGTAACTCCATCTGGGTGTTTTTATATATTTGTTTTAATACTGTTTCGGCGTCAACATCTTTTTTTAGCTCCAAGACAACTCTTAAACCATCTTTATCACTTTCATCTCTTATATCTACAATACCTTGAATTCTACCATCACTAACAAGAGTCGCTATCCTTTCTATTACATCTGTCTTTGAAACCTGATAAGGTATTTCAGTTATTACTATTTGTGATTTTTCAGCCTTTAATTTCTCTATTTCTGCATTAGCACGAATAACTATTTTCCCTTTACCTTTTGTATACGCTTCTTTCAAACCCTCAAAACCATATATGGTCCCACCCGTTGGAAAGTCGGGACCTTTTATAATAGCAAACAATTCACTTACTTCACAATGCGGTTTATCAAGCAAATACCTAATAGCGTCTATAACATCTTGTAAATTATGAGGTGGAATTTCAGTTGTCATTCCTACTGCGATACCACTTGAACCATTACACAATAAATTAGGAAATTTTCCAGGCAACACCACAGGTTCCATCCTTGTGTCGTCATAATTTGGCTGGAAGTTCACTACATTTTTATCAAGGTCTTCAAGCATATACATAGCAACTTTTGAAAGTCGAGCTTCTGTATAGCGCATAGCAGCAGGTGGATCTCCATCTATTGAACCAAAATTACCCTGCCCTTCAACTAAAGGATATCTCATAACAAAATTCTGAGCCATTCTAACAAGGGTAGGATAAATAACACTTTCTCCATGCGGATGATAATTACCAGAGGTATCACCACAAATTTTGGCACATTTTCTAAATTTACTGTTAGGTGTAAGATTCAAATCATTCATTGCAACCAAGATCCTCCTTTGTGACGGCTTCAAACCGTCGCGCACCTCAGGCAATGCCCGTGACATAATTACACTCATTGCGTAACTTAAATAAGAATCTTTCAATTCTTCCTCAATCCTAATTTCTCGCACCTCTTCAGGCATTATCTACTCCTTAATCTTTAACTAAGCAACCAGAGTTAGTAAATATGATATCGCACAGTAGTCTTTATTACTAATTAAAAATATATTCTGAAAAATCACTTTTTTAATACACTATGTATATTTCTTTAAACAACAACTTTTATGAACAAAAAGCATTGGATATACAAAATCACTAAATGTGCACGGTATTAAAACTGACAAAATCACAATTATTATAGACAAAGGATGGAGTTCTACTCTGCTAAAAGATCCAAGATAAAAGAATGAAGCCAGGACGCTTGATAATATATGAAAAGGATGTGTAACATATGTAACAAAAAGAAAAAATCTAAATAAAAGAATACCTATGAAAGCTCCAAGGAAGATAAAAATAATTGCAATATCTTCAAACAAACAAAAATGGAATTTTATATTAATTCCTAATATGAAACTCCCTATATATGGCAACAAGATATCAGATACACTACAAAATACCGCGGAGCCCGTCATTCCAACAATCCCTGCTTTAAAAAGTTTATTCGTATGTTTAAAATAAACTGCAGAAGTTGTAGAAGCACTCAAAAAAAAGTGAAGATATATAAATATGTGAAAATATTTTGAGAGTTGAGATGCATAATCAGGTTCAACTGAAAGTTTTCGCAAACTAAGATATGTAACTCCTGAAGCAATTATTGTAACGGGCAAATGTCCCAGAAATTCACTTATTTTAAGCCCTATAGGTCTTGTTAATATTTTTTCATCTACCATATTAGTGTTTTAATATCATGCTAAAAAACAATAGCTAAAATGATAAGAAATTTCTTTGCTGATAAGCAAGACACATTGCGGTGTTTGTAAATCCCACGCTATATTCTGCTTCCCAAATAAAAACATTTGAAATTAAAAATCATTTTCTATCTGGTATATGCTTAATATTATCGTTTTTGTTCAAATATATTGCCAAAAAATTTACCTACAATCAATTGCAACATTTCATTTACTGCATTTTTTAACACACTATGCTTTTTTAACTCATCTGCTATAGGCGGTGCCAATTTGTAATATGCTTTTATAATTTTTTTACCGTAATCAGAATTATTTATAATAATATCTCTAAACTTTCTCAAGGGAATTAAAATATCATTGTCATTTGAAACTGCTGTTGCTATAAAACATCCTCCACCACCACCTCCTCCAGTTTGTTGAGGTGTCTGCATAGGTGGAGATTCTTGGAAAGGTCCTGCCTTAAAATCATAGCCTCCATATGTAGAAACTGCGTCATCTTCATCATACGAATGCACAAGTACATAGAAAAATCCTGTAGAAGGTGCTTGAAATTTTAATTTCGAACGTTTCTTTTGCGTCGCATCCATTCCCGCCTCAGAAGGGTCTATGTCATCGTTTGAAGCTATACAAAATGGTGATTCACATTTTCTCAAAAATGTTTGATCAGGTGGAGTAGACCAAATTTCTATCACTGTATCAGCACCATCTTTCAAATTCTCGGTTTCAAAGACATACCAAACACCATGTTCCAAAAACACTTTAAACATATCCCAATCACATTTGTGAGAAATGTCGTCAGGATTTTCAGGGTTATTGCAATTGAAAGTAAATACCACACTATACATGGGATCAGTTGGCGGATCTGTTGGTTCACCAGCGTAAAATGTCAAACCTGTAACCGCTACTTTTTTTCGCGTAAGGTCTAGCTCTATTCCAAGTTGAGGGTCTATCGTCAAATCTATAGGTTGTTCACCAGCACCTAAATCAACGGAACTATTTCCAACTCTCTCTGCCTCTGTGAAATCACCTATATATGAGGTAGCATTATTCTGTTCTAAAATTACCTGAAGACAAACCTCCGTAGGTTGCTCTCCCAAGTTTGGTAGCTCGCAACTTCCAGTTCCACTTAAAATTAAAAAATTATCGTAAAACCTTTCAAAAGTTTGAAAAGATGGAGTATTAGCTAAAGGTGTAGGCATAAAAATTAAGAACATTTCGAATAAGCTCTCATAACCATTTGGGTCTGATTTTACATTTAGAGCATCATTCAGCTCGTTATTAGAATCCCATATATCCCACAAAATAGATGCAACAGAAACTTCAAAATCAACACCCTCACCCAATAAACTGGTTTCAAAATTTAATACATCAGCACCAACACTTTTATTGTCTATATATAGAAAAGGAGAACCATAAAGTGAAGCAAATTCAGGAGTAATAAAACTATTTATTTCCTTTAACCATTCTCTACACCATGACGAAAAAAAATTTGCAAGCCCTTCACTCCACGAAAGTCGCAAATCTTGTGCACTAGTAGGAAAATGCACACCGGCGGGACTGTCACTTCTTCCAAAATTTGACTCTACATAATGTCCAAACTCGTGCAAGATCACATCGTCGTCAAATTCGTCTGGGTCTCCTTGCGTACCTAAAAAAAATATTGAACTACCACCTTGGCAAACACCGTTTACCCGATTACATTGAAAAAATGTGCCTACATTTGATAATGGTTCCCATCTCGCTGTAAGGGACGGGGCGGTTACCGGTAAAGCATCTGCAGAAAAATTTGTGGATGATTCATATAAAAATTCAAATCCTGCACCTAAGATAGTAAATATATTAAATGGTCCCGCTGCATCAGAAGGAATTATTATATCAGCTACAAAAGGATCAGTAGTTATAGGATCCAAAAAATCAACTGTGTATGTAAATATTGCTCCACTTAAATTTTTCACATCTAAAGAAAATTCAGCAAAATTAAAGCCTAATTTTCTACGATTAGAACATTCTCGGCAATTCTGGGTATAAAATCTTATTGAAATAAAATCACCCAAACCCAAGGAAGAAATTGCGGTATCTGTGGAACCTAACGCATCTGTTTCAACAATTCCTACCACCTCACAATTATTGCCCGCTTGCTGACACTTTAGTATTTCTGTTTTTGCATATCGCAGAGGAAATAATATGCTCCCACTAAATCCACTTTCACCATACAGTCGCTTTTTATATTTAACAGTAAAAATAACATCAATAGTAAATATATTTAAGTTAGTAAAAAAACACCAAATAATGGAATATAAATAGAGCAAAAAGCGATATCTCTTCTCCATAAGAACAGTTATCAAAAAAAAGATATAACCCCTGCTCAAAGTTGAAATATTGCTATCTTCTCTAATCACAAAAAGTTATTTCGTAACCTTATAATCAGCAATTTTTTCGCCTCTTTCATTTTTCTTCTCTTGGAAAATGTCTTGAGATGGCTTTTCAATCTTCTTAAGATTCAATATCTCATTAACTGTAAAAATCCCTCCATTTATACTGGCAGTAAATACACCTATAATTTCTTTACCTTTGAATTCTTTTAAAACTTCAATCTCTATAATTTTTGGAATATTCCTTTCTATCTCACCTGACCATTTTTTGTTACCTTTAATGATGAATTCCTCAGAAACATCTACTTCAAAAGATGCATATGGTGTGCTTTCTTTCGATAGAAGTATAGCTAAAATATAATAATTACCATTATTCGTTGTCGTATAAGACATCTTCAAAGTCAAAGGGGTTTCAAATTTTATCTCTTGACTTTTTATATGACTGACGGTCCTGCTCTTATTATTTCCATTTTTATTACACCCTACAAAGACAAATACAGAGATGATTAAAACTATTTTAATTACAAACTTATGGTATTTCATAAAGTCAATTTGTCATTATAACGCTATCACATCGGATATGAAAAGTTTTGTAAAATGAACAGGAAATTACATTCTCTTGTTCCTTTACACTGATAAAATAAATAACCACCGACTTATAATTCACATCAATCCGTTACAATTTTATACTTTGAAATTTTCTCCCACAAGGTTTTCCTTGAAATTCCAAGAAGTTCTGCTGCTGCAGTTTTATTACCATTACATTTAGATATAATTCTTTTGATATGAAATATTTCACATTGAGTTAGAAAGTCATCAAGTCTATCTGTAACACCTACTTCAAAAGGTAATTTCTTCATCTTCCCAATATCTTCAGGCAAAATCAAATGGTCCTTTTTTATTAGCTTAGCTCCACCTACTAAAAGCACTGCTCTTTCCACCGCCTTTTCCAATTCCCTAACATTACCTGGCCAATCATATTCATTAAGAAATTCCACAACATCTGGTGCAAGATTGTACTTTTTATCCTTGCCATATATTTTCAAAAAATGAGAAAACAAGAGTGGTATATCCTCTTTCCTTTCTCTTAAAGATGGTAAAACAATTTTTAATACATTTATTCTATGAAAAAGATCTTCCCTGAACTTATCCTCCTGAACTAATCTATACAACGGTTTTTTTGAAGCAGCAATGAACTTTATATCTACCTTTATAGGTGCAGTGCCACCTATTCGTTCCATCTCTTTGTCCTGGATAAGTTGTAACAATTTGGGCTGAATAGATAAAGGCATGTCGTCTATATCGTCCAAAAAAAGAGTCCCTCCATTAGCCCGTTCCACTTTACCTATTTTACTTTCCTTGGCATCCGTAAAAGCTCCTTTTTCATGTCCAAAAAGTTCATCTTCTATCAACGATTCAGGAACCAGATGACAACTAAATTTAACAAACTGCCTATTTGCTCTTTTGCTTTTATTATGTATTGCTAACGCTGTTATTTCTTTACCTGTCCCAGTTTCGCCTTCGATTAACACAGTAGAATCCGTAGTAGCAGCGATATTTATTAAGCGAAAAACTTCCTGCATTTTTTTAGACTTCCCGACAATATTTTCCAGACCATATATTTCTTCGTGCCATTGTTTGTAATATTCAAACTGACTCTTCAATCTCAGGTATGATTGTATTTTCTCAAGTCGGAACAACAATTCATCAACCAGAAAAGGCTTTTGCATAAAATCCGTAGCACCTAATTTCATCGCTTCCACAGCTATTTCTATAGTTCCAAACGCACTTACTACTATTACATGTGTATCCGGTCTTATCTCCCTTATAATTTTTAACACTTCGATACCATTGATACCTGGTAATCTTATATCCAGAACTACAACATCATAATCATTTATCTTAATCTCCTCTATTGCGTATATACCGTCACTTATAACTTTTACATCATACTTTACTTTTGTTAAAGCATCATAAAGGACCTTTGTTAAACCTACTTCATCATCTACAATTAGAACTTTCACAACTTCTTATTTTACAACTTTAATTAAAAAAATCTCCAATTTCTAAAAAACCTGCGTAATAGATTAAATATATATAACTCTGACTCCCGGCCATTTTCCATGGCATTTTTTTTTAACCTTGTGTATAATTTGAACCCAAATACTTTAGTCTTACAAATACGCTCCTCCATCAATATTTATTGTCTGTCCTGTGATATAACTTGCAAGATCAGAAACAAGAAAGATAATGAAATTAGCAACATCTTCGGAATTACCTAATCTTCTTACAGGTGTTTTGGAAATGATTTTTTCAATCCAATCTAAAGGGACCTTCCATTTTTCAATCCAGCCTGTATTTATAGCTCCAGGGGCAATAGCATTGACCGTTATATTGTAAGATGCAAAAATAGGAGCTAATGATTTTACCATTCCGACAATACCACACTTGGATATAGCATACGGTATTGTTTTGTCATCACTTTTTAATGCACTCGCCGACGAAAAAAACAATATTCTTCCAAAACGACGCTCCGTCATTTTCTTAACAAACCCTTGAGTAAGTAAAATCCCACCTAAAACATCAACTTCAAATGGCCTAATAAAGTCATCTGCACCACACTGCAAAAAATTCTTATTAAACATACTTACATCTGAAAAAGAAGCATTATTTATAAGAATATCTACATTATTAAACTGATGCAGTATTTCAGCAACAAAATTATGTATTAAATGCCTTTCCAAAAGATTTAATTTAAATGAAAATAATTTTTCAGGATATTTAACCTCTCTTTTTAATCTATCTATTTCTTCTTTATTTTCATTATATTTTCATTATTTATTGCTTCCATAGTTGTTCCTTGGCATAAATTATTTTTTTCATTCTCAAAATTATCTCTCA
>FWPU01004601.1_pt1 | contig 31811 bp, 27 predicted proteins | sample 2228361 | NCBI WGS metagenome assembly FWPU01 (sample SAMEA103939777, study PRJEB20133) | metagenome
ATATAAGGTGTAAAATGAAGATAAAATATGATCCCAATGTTGAGGCAACTTATATATCTTTAACATTCCATAAGCTAATTAAGAGGTAACTCATTTATGCCCTTCTGCAATAAATGCGGTAATGAGTATTCAATAAGAGAAGAGAAATGTTCAAAGTGTGGGATGGTATTCCAAGCACTACCTCAACAATCTGCTATGGCAGAGGTTAAAGAGTTTTCAAATCCAATTCGCACCTATCCTGCAAATTATCTTTAATGGATGGAGCGTAAAGGCAGAGCATACAGCAGATCAGGCTGGCCTAATTGCATGTAAGGATGTTAATTCTGCTGTGATTAGTTTGCTGAAACTGGCAGGTGGCACTAATATAGAGAAAGAAGTGGACATCAGCAAAATAATCAATTCACCAGATAAACAGGAAGAAATCTTGAGTAGTTTTGTAGAATATCTTAGCGCTCACCCATTTATTGAAAATAGGATTAGACAACTGATTAATTTTGCTTCTACTGGAAAATTCTGATTTTGTTAAAGACAATGTGCTTTTTAGAAAAATTTGGTTCATAAATGCGTTACGTAATCCTTGGCACAGCAGGTCATATTGATCACGGAAAGAGTGCCCTTGTAAAGGCTTTGACAGGCATAGACCCTGACAGGCTAAAGGAGGAGAAGGAGAGGGGCATCACCATTGACCTCGGCTTTGCGTATCTTAGATATCCTGACGGTCTCTCAATAGGCATTGTTGATGTCCCCGGACATGAGAGATTGGTAAGGAATATGCTTGCAGGTGCAGGCGGTATAGACATGGTGCTTATGGTGATTGCTGCGGACGAGGGCATCATGCCTCAAACCAGGGAACACCTCTCTATATGCAATCTTTTAGAGATCAAGAGGGGGTTGATTGCTGTCACAAAGTCAGATCTTGTTGATAAGGAATGGCTTGAACTTATCATTAATGATATAAATGGGTTTGTAAAGGGGACATTTCTTGAGGATGCGGAGATAATCCCGGTGTCATCAAAGACAGGATATAATATTCAGCTACTGAAGGAAAAGCTAAAAGAGATTGCTTTATTAATTGAGCCCAAGCCCATTAATAGCATCTTTAGAATGCCTGTTGACAGGGTCTTTACGCTGAAGGGTTTTGGCACGGTTGTCACAGGCACAGCCATCTCAGGAAGCATTACTATTGATTCACCTGTTGAAATCATGCCACAGGGAATAAGGACAAAGGTGAGGGGGCTTCAGAGTCATGGAGAGGCAATTAATGAGGCATGTGCAGGACAGAGGGTTGCCATTAATCTTCAGGGGATAGGAAAAGAGGATGTAAAGAGGGGGGATGTGATTATAACTTCCCAGAAGGTTAAGCCCTCATATAAGGTTGATACTTCTGTTGAAGTGCTGAGAGAGCCATCAATCACCAAGATCAAAAACCGCAGTCTTTTACATTTTTATACAGGTTCTTCTGAACTCATAGGAAGGATCATCCTCTATGAGAAGGAGGAATTACTACCAGGTGATAGCTCATTCTGTCAGTTCAGGTTCAAAAGCCCTGTTGTTGCCATGTCAGGTGACAGATTTATTATTAGGCAGCTCTCGCCACTTCTTACAGTAGGCGGAGGAGAGATATTGGATACATTTCCTGTAAGAAAAAAGAAGTCCGAATCTGCTGAGAGACTCAGGAGGCTCAAGGATGCTGATGTTGAAGAGAGATTAATGATAAAGATCAGTGACAAGGGACTGGATGGTCTTAGTCGTTCAGAGATCGAGGGCTGGATCAAGGCTGAACTTAAAGAGATAGATGATGCTATTAACTCCCTACTTAATAAGCAGAGGATAGTACAATGCGATGGTAGATTCATATCAAAGGATGTCTTTGAGGATTTCTCAGCCAGATTAATCTCCACTATTGAGAGGTTTCATAAAGAGAATCCATTAAAACAGGGTATGCAGAAGGAATCCCTGAGGGCATATTTCAGGTGGATTGACCAGAGGCTATTTGAGATGATTCTTCATCTGATTGATGATTTAGTTGTTGAGAAGGATATAGTGAGGTTGAGGAGTTTCAAGATATCCCTTGCTGAAGATAAGAAAGATTTAATGGATAAGATATTGAAGATGCTTGAGGATTCAGCCTTTCAACCTCCAACAAGGAGTGAACTTGCAAAGGCAATTTCCATTAAAGAGGATGAACTTTTTGAGTTATTGAAAATCATGACATCAAGGGGCGTACTTGTAAGGATAAATGACTCCCTTTACCTTTCTTCAACAAGCTATACAGAGATGATCTCCTTACTAAAGGATTTCTTCAGGAATAAGACAGAAATAACTGTTTCTGAGTTCCGTGATATGCTTAAGACAACAAGGAAGTATGCACTTCCTTTCCTTGAGTATCTTGACAGCCATAAGATCACTCTACGTGTCGGTGAGATCAGGAAGTTACTCATTAAGTAATATATGGGTTGAGAGATTTTCTATACCATAATGATGGAGAAAGTCTTCAAAAATGAATAATAATGCGACAGTATTTTTAAACACAAAGAATCGACTAATTTGCGGTAATAATGATGCTTGATATTGATCATATTGCCTCACAGGTTAAGCATAACTGTAATATCTCAGATGCTAAATTCTGGGGGTTTTATTCTCCATGTGGCCTCCTTCTGAGATTGAGGGACCTCTATAAGGTTGAGAATCACCTCAAGCCATGGGATAGGGTGAGAAATGAGGAGATAGGCGAGTGGATAGGCGAGAGGGAGATATTGTGGGGGAAGATAGACTCCTTAGATTTTCAGAGGATTGAGGTCAGGGGCAAGAAATATAGGCCTTTTGACGTAAAGGGGATAAATTCTCAACTTTTAGAAGAAGGCTATCTATATGCTGCAGGATATGGAAACCTTTTAAAACCCTTCTTTATGCTTTCAGAGGTCCTTAGGGAGTGGAGATGCGGTAGATACATAATCTATATCTCAGGTAAGGAACTTTCACGTGATCTCTCAACATCCCCTGCTATGCTTCAGGGAGACACGATTATTGCAAGGCATGATGCCATGAGGTTCTTCTTATGGGGCAAGTTTGAAGAGATGGCAGAAAGGAGGCATGATAGCATCCTTTCACATGCATTTAGAGAATATGGTCTTTTAAAGGATGCTATTTCAGGGGATTTTGAGGAACTCTTTGAGAGGCTTACAAGGGAAGAACTTGATACCTATATACATCATGAGCTTGGAGAGGCTTCCCAGAGGAGACTCATTGGAGGATGGTGGAAGGGTCTGCTCATTAGGCTTCCATATAGTAGGGCCGAATTATTTATAAGGGCGATTAAGGATATCCTTTCAGACACATGCAATAAAGGGATGCTTGCACATATCATAGAGAATAAAAAGAGAGGTTCCCTTGCTTTTTATGTTGCACTGTTAAGCGGTTACAGGAAGATGCTGTTTCCTGAGATAATGACAGCCTACAATGAATTCAGAAAGGCACATAAGTGGTCCATTATAGAGGAGGCAAGGATAAAGGGTTATAAGAGGATGAGGGATTATATAGAGAGGGTAAAGGAATATTTTAACAGTGCAAGGCTCTCTCAGAAGGTCATAGAAGAAGAGTTAATGTCAAGGATAATTCAGTGATTATTGCCTTTGTCAGGGGGGTTTAATTATTATCAATATGGGAGTGTATAGGGTTCTGGTGTCCCTCCCGGACTTCAAATCCGGTGTTTCCTGACACAATCAGGAAGGGTGGGTTCGATTCCCACACGCTCCCGCCATCTAACTCATTGTTCTCTTTACGTCTATCCTGTATTTTTTTAATTTATGCCTGAATGATCTGAAGGAGAGATTGAGGAGTTTTGCAGCTTCTGTCTTTATCCCATTTGCCTTTTCAAGGGCCTGAATCAGATAGGTCTTCTCCATATCCTCCATTACCTTCTCAAAATTTATACCACCTGGAGGCATACTCACATATTCAATCGCCTTTGCTGACCTTATCTCTTCAGGCAGATGTTCAACCCTGATGATCGTGTTGTCGCAGAGGAGGGCAATCCTCTCAACAATGTTTTCAAGTTCTCTTACATTCCCATTCCATTGATAATTCTTCAGTGCCTCCAGGGCCTCTTCAGAGAATTTCATCTTATCAGCAGAGAATCTCTTCAAGAAATGTTTTGCCAGTAGAGGGATATCCTCCCGTCGCTCCCTCAATGGTGGGACATTTATGGAGAGGACATTCAGTCTGAAGCATAGGTCCTCACGAAAGCGGCCATTATCCATAATTGACTTAATATCCCTGTTTGTTGCTGATATTATCCGTACATCAACCTTTACATCGGAGACACCTCCTAGTCTTCTAAATGTCCTATCCTCGATGACCCTCAATAGTTTTGCCTGAAGAGTTAACGGCATCTCACTTATCTCATCCAGAAATAGAGTCCCTTTATCTGCAATCTCGAAGAGCCCCTTTTTATTTGCACTTGCTCCTGTAAATGCACCCTTTATATAGCCAAAAAGTTCGCTCTCAAGCAGGCCTTCAGGAATTGCAGCACAATTGATCGCCACAAAGTGACCATCCCTTCTTGGGCTCAGGTTGTGTATTGCCTTTGCAACGAGTTCTTTTCCTGTGCCACTTTCGCCTGTGATAAGGACATTGGCATCACTTGTTGCGATCTTTCTTATAAGGGAGAAGATTTCAAGCATGACAGGACTTTCACCGATTATATTCTCAAGAGAGGGTTCCTTGCTCCACTCTTTTAATATGGCTACCTCTTCCTTGAGTCTCTGTTTCTCAAGGGCATTATTCACCACAAGTCTTATGTCATCCATCTTAAAAGGCTTCTGGATATAATCAAATGCTCCTAACTTCATAGCCTCAACAGCTGATTCGGTTGTTCCATAGGCAGTCATGATAACCACAACGGTATCATGCGATATCTCCTTTACACCCTTTAGCAGTTCGAGCCCGCCCATCTTTGGCATCTTCAGGTCTGTAATAATGAGGTCAAAGATATCCTTCTGAATTGCTTCCATTGCGGTCCTGCCATTCTCTGCAGTTGTCACACTATAGCCCTCGTTCTTGAGAAAGATCTCAAGAACCTCTCTCATGCTCCTTTCGTCATCAACAATAAGGATGTTACCCTTTGAAGCTTTCATAATTCATTGCTGTCCAAGATATTCTAAAGATAATTGTTAATCTTTATTTTGGACAGATATGTTCATAATTAGAAGATAGGTTTAATGGCAGTATCACCGTGAAGGTGGCGCCCTTCCCCTCTCCTTCAGATTCTACCACTATCCTTCCACCGTGCTCCTCTATAATCCTCTGGGCTATGGAAAGACCAAGGCCTGTTCCCTTCTCCTTTGTTGTGAAGAAGGGATAGAATATCCTCTCTTTCTCTTTGCTGTCTATCCCGATTCCGTTATCCTTAAAGGTTATCTCTACAAACTTCTCATTTTTTTTAGTATATATCTCCACTCTGCCATTCTCATCAACAGCTTCTACTGCATTTATACCGAGGTTCCAGAAGACCTGTTGTAGCTGTCTCGGGTCTCCTCGGGCAGTTAATCCCTCTGATAAATTAGAGAGAATCCTGATCCCTTTCTCCTCCCCTGCAGAACTGCGAAGAAGGGTCACAACGTATCCGAGCATCTTGTGAAGGTCAAAGGATTCTACCTGTAACCTTGGTGGTCGGGCATAGATTAAGAAATCCGTAACTATGCTGTTGAGCCTGTCCATCTCAGATAGAGCAATCTTTGTGAGGCGTTTTGCATGAGGGACAGATACATTTTTATCAAGTAGCATTTCAACAGATGCCTTGAGCGAGGCAAGGGGATTTCTTAACTCATGTGCGACCGACGCAGAGAGTTCTCCAATAAGTGCCCACTTTTCTTTCTTTTTAATCTCAGCCTCCATCGCCTTCAATTCTGTAAGGTCCTGAAATGTCCCTATCATGCCTATCTCTTCTCCAGAGCTGTTTCTCAGCTTTGAGAAGCCGATCCCGATAGTAATGGTTCTCCCATTACGATGTATCTCTCCTTCCGTTCTCTTACTGGTGTCTGTCATATATTTTAGAAATGGGAATATCTCCTCAGGGGTTTTGCCTATAACCTCTTCGGCTCCATAACCTGTGATCCTCTGTGCAGAATTATTGAATGTGATGATTCGCCTGTTTAAATCTGTTGTAAAGACGCCCCCCGGCATACTCTCAATAATATCCCTGCTAAGGACCCTTAAATCACTGACAACAGCCTCTCTCTCCTCAAGACTTTTAGTCGTCTTGTATAGCCTTTCTGAGAGATGACCGCTCAAAAAGGCTATAAGATAAAAGGCTGTGATATTGGCAAATATATTGTAGAAGTATTCTTTTTCCGTAAACAGGGTGTCAGTAGATAAGGGTATTACCTTATAGAACTGGAGGTCAAGCAGAAGGCCATAAAGGATGCTGCTTATGGTTGCAATTATATAGCAAGCACGCCGGTTTAAAAGGATACTTGAGGAGACGATACTGAGGGGGTACAGAAACGAAAACCAGCTTGCAATACCGCCTGTCAGGAATATGATTAATGTCTCTGAAAAGACATCGATTATTATCTGAGTATATGCAAGGGTGATTAATTGCGAGGCCTTCCTTATCCATCTAAGCATAAGGGCATAGATGATTGTCAGTAGATAAAGAGAAGCGATAAGATATAGAAAAGCTGTCTGATTATATAGCCTGTCATATCCAATCCTGAAGATATAAAAGGAGCCCAGCAGGAGGGTAATGATAACTAATCTGAGGACTATAAAGGCATTGAGTTTTTTAACTAGGCCTTCAGTCATAACTTATTTGAGAAGTTCGGAAGTGCTGAAGCGCGGAAGTTTGGAAGTCTTCACTACAGCGCTTCTGAACTTCCTGCACTACTTAATAAGCGTTATAAGTCTGAAGATGGGTAGATACATTGATATAACTATAAAGCCAATGGTTACACCGAGAAATACCATGAGAAATGGTTCCATTATAGCTGTAAGATTTGCTGTTGTGCTGTCAACCTCCTCATCATAAAAATCAGCAATTTTATTGAGCATTGTATCTACAGCACCTGTCGTCTCTCCAACCGCAATCATCTGGGTGACCATGGGCGGAAAAACTTTTGATTGTCGCATTGGTTCAGCAATGGTCTTACCCTCTGATACAGCCCTTCCTACTTTCATAACCTCTTCTTCAATTATCACATTGCCTGATGTCTTTGCAGTTATAGTGATTCCATCCAGTATAGGAACACCACTGCTTATAAGTGTGCCCAGCGTTCTCGTGAATTTTGCTATTGCTACCTTTCTGAAAAGTATGCCAAAGACAGGGAGTTTTAAGAGGATAGCGTCAATGGCCTTTCTGCCCTTTTCAGTCCGCCTTATTTGAATTGTAAGTATTATAAAGCCAATTATGCATCCAAGCACTATCAGTCCACCACGGCCAGCAAGAAAATTGCTGAGTGCTATTATTATCCTTGTTGGAAGAGGTAATACCCCACCGAGGTTTGCAAACATCTTTGAGAAGACAGGTATAACATATATCATGATAACTGCTATAACAAGGATAGCAACGGAGATTATCACTGATGGATAAATCAGCGCACCTCGTATCCTTCTTTTGAGTTTCATGGCCTTCTCAATATAGTCAGCAAGCCTTGTAAGTATGATATCCAATGTACCACCTGCCTCTCCAGCAGCAACCATATTTGTATAGAGATCAGAGAATACTCTCGGGTGTTTTTTAAGTGCATCTGCATAGGTGGAGCCGCTTTCAACATCAACCTTCACATCACCGACGGTTCTTGCGAGGGTTTTGTTTTCTGTCTGTTCTGATAGTATCTCAAGGGCCTGAACAAGTGGAAGTCCTGCATCTATCATAGTGGAGAACTGCTTTGTGAAGATAACAAGGTCTTTGTCCTTGACCCTACCAAATGGGAGCCTGAAGAGTCTTTTTGCTTTTGGAGTGATGGCGGTGGGTATTATATTTTGTTTTCTCAGGTAGGTTATTACATCTTCCCTGGAATTTACCGTTAATTCACCCTTGATTATTGTGCCTTTAGTTGTTTTTCCTGCCCATTGAAATACTGTTGGCATATTACCTCCTCTTTCCTCCTCCAGCAGGGATTCTTTCTGTCATCTTAATAAACTCATCCGGCATAGGTGACTTGCCCAGGGCAACCTCATAAGAGATGAGCCCTTTTGTATATAATTCGTACAGGGATTGATTCATAGTTTGCATTCCTATTCTCTCCTGCCCCGTCTGCATCATTGAGTATATTTGATGTATCTTATCCTCCCTTATAAGGTTTCTTATAGCAGGCGTGGGAATGAGTATTTCGAGGGCAAGCACCCTTCCATCGCCTGACTTTTTTGGTAATAATTGTTGCGATAGTATGCCCTCAAGCACAAATGAGAGTTGCACCCTTATCTGTTCCTGCTGATGCGGTGGAAAGACATCTATAACACGATTTATTGTCTGTGCTGCTGTATTTGTATGAAGGGTTGCAAAGGTTAAATGGCCTGTCTCAGAGACAGTGAGGGCTGCCTGAATGGTCTCAAGATCCCTCATTTCGCCAATAAGGACCACGTCAGGGTCCTGTCTCAAGACGTATTTAAGGGCATCTTTAAAAGAGATCGTGTCAGAATTTACCTCCCTCTGGTTTACAAGACACTTTTTATGAGTATGCAGATACTCTACAGGGTCTTCTATAGTGATTATATGTTCCTCTCTCTCTTTGTTGATGAAGTCTATTATTGTCGTAAGCGTTGTTGTCTTTCCACAGCCTGTAGGGCCTGTTACAAGCACAAGACCCCTTGGTTTTCTGGCAAGTTCCTTGACTATGTCAGGAAGGCCAAGCTCTTCAAATGACTTGATAGTAAAAGGCACGCTCCTGAATGCCCCTGCTACAGCACCCCTCTGCATAAAGATATTTGCTCTGAAACGGCTCAAACCCTTAACACCAAAAGAGAGGTCAAGTTCACTATTCTCCTCAAATTTATGTTTCTGCCTGTCAGTAAGTATACTATAGCATAATGCCTTTGTATCAGCAGGTGTAAGTGTGGGATAGTTTTCCATGGCTACCAATCTTCCATGAATCCTCAATCGTGGGGGCGAACCGGTGGTGATATGGAGGTCCGATGCACTCCTCTCAACCATAATCCTTAATAAGTCATATAAAGAGGCCATGTTTTAATTTAATCTAACTTCACAAAATTATCAATCCATTACTTAATCACCAAATGTTACCCTTAATACTTCCTCTATAGAAGTAACACCCTCTTTTAGCTTTGTAAGCCCGCTCATACGCAGGGTCTTCATCCCAAGACGTATGGCACTCCTTTTTATCTCAGATGCCGATGCGCCTTCAAGGATGAGTTCCTTTAACTCTTCCTTAAGGGGCATTACTTCATACAAAGCTATTCTGCCTTTATACCCGGTATTATTACAGGCAGGGCACCCCTTGCCTTTAAAACATTTTATAGTCCTTGCCTCCTCTTCTGAAAAGCCAATGTCTACAAGGGCTGATATAGGTATCTTTTCTTCCTCTTTACACTGATGACACACCTTTCTGCAGAGCCTCTGGGCGAGTATCAGCAGGACAGAGGCAGAGACCAGAAAAGGTTCTACACCCATATTCAGCAATCTTGACACTGTGCTCGGTGCATCATTTGTATGAAGGGTGCTGAGGACAAGGTGACCTGTCAGCGCAGCCTTTACAGCTATCTCGGCTGTCTCAAAGTCTCGTATCTCACCAACCATTATTATATCAGGGTCTTGCCTCAGGAACGCCCTGAGGGCAGAGGCAAATGTCAGCCCTATCTCTTCCTTTACGTGGACCTGATTTATACCATGCAGGTTATATTCTACAGGGTCTTCCACCGTCATTATGTTAACATCGATCTTATTTATTGTGCTTAAGGCAGAATAGAGTGTTGTTGTCTTACCGCTTCCGGTAGGGCCTGTTACAAGAACCATTCCATAAGGTGAATGTATAGCCTCATTGAAGTCTTCTAATGCCTTTGGTTCGAATCCTAATTTTGTGAGGTCCAGAACAAGACTGCCTCTATCAAGTATTCTCATAACGATCTTTTCTCCGAAGATGGTCGGCAGTGTGGAGACACGAAGGTCAATGGCTCTTCCCTTTACCTTTAACTTGATCCTTCCATCCTGTGGAAGCCGCCTCTCTGCTATATCAAGGTCAGCCATGATCTTTATTCGTGATGTGAGTGCAGCCCTCAATTTTGGTGGTGGTTGCATTATATCATAAAGTACACCATCTATCCTGTATCTTACCCGCAGGCTCTTTTCATAAGGCTCAATATGGATATCACTGCTTCCCTTATCTATTGCCTCATTGAGTATGGCATTGACGAGCTTAACAACAGGTGCCTCTTCAACGGCCTGTTTTAATTCGCTTATATCTACTTCATCCTCAGTTTCATGAACAAGATCAAAATCAACACCCCCTGACACCTTAAGGCTCTCCATCACATTCTGCAGGACATCGTGCTCGCCGTAATATTCAGATATTGCTGTCCTTATAGCAGACTCTGAGGCAACTACTGGTTCAACGTTATAGCCTGTCATAAACTTTATATCATCTATAGCAAAGACATTTGAGGGGTCAGCCATTGCAATGGTGAGCGTTGCACCAACCTTTGCAACAGGGAATATGAGATATTTTGATGCAACATCATGGGGAATGAATTTTGTGATGGCGGGGTCGATCTTATATTCAGAGAGGTTAATGGCAGGGACATCATACTGTTTACTTAAGAAGTTCAACAACTGTTCTTCACTTATTATCCCGAGCTTTATAAGGGTTGAGCCCAATCGTTCGCCGTTTTTTGCCTGCAGTTCAAGGGCCTTTTTGAGGTCTTCTTCTGAAATCAGTTTGTTAAGTAAAAGCAATTGACCTAATTTTGCAGCCATACCTTAAAATGTATCCCAAATCTTGCTAAAAGTCAATAAAATGCTCCATTGCTGTTCAGGAGATTCTAAGTATTGATTTTATTCAGCATTTAGCCCATTGTTAATCTTTATTCTGGTCAGATGTAAAAATGCTTATATCCTAAATCTGCTGATTAAGATATAATCTGTCGCTTTATAAAGGCTCTACGGTTCATTCTCCTTATTCCCTCATCAAAAAATTTTAAAATCTTAAGGATTCATGATATGTGATGCAAATCACTAAAATCATGCATTCATGGTGGGCGTGAGAGGACTCGAACCTCCACAGGTTACCCTACCAGATCCTAAGTCTGGCGCGTCTGCCAGTTCCGCCACACGCCCTCGTCTCTAATATAATATACATGCGTATATCAAATCAAAAAACATTTGCCTTTTTGAATGAGATTGGGGTCACCCATTAAAAGGCACTTTGTCAAGAGAAAAAATATCCCGTATCGGAAATTATAATAGAAAGAATAGGTCTAATGTTAGTAACAATTACTTTGAAGTCAAAAATAACAGTAGTTGCATAGCATAATCATCATTTCAAATAACCTGCCTTAAGCAAGTCTATAATTCATTCTCATAGCGAACACTTTTACAATGATTGCATGAAACAGTAAGTGAGGTATTCATGTAGTCAAGAAGTGTTTGTATTGCGGGAGGTATTTTGTTCCTGACAGGAGAGTAGGAGAAAAACAGAAGGCATGCCACAGGCAGGAGTGCAAGAAGGCACGGAAAAAGGAGGGTTAAGTTTCGGTTAAAAATCCCTGCTCTTTATTAGATATGAATAGTATGCTGCTGCATTGGTGGGCTTCCTTTTTAGTGAATCGAAATCCACTTTGTAAAGTCCAAATCTTGCATCAAGTCCTTGAAGCCATTCGTAATTGTCGATCAGTGACCAGTAAAAGTATCCTCTCACATCTATGCCTTCTTTTATACACTTCTCGAGCACATCTATATGGTTCTTCATGAATCTTATCTTTTTCTGGTCATCGTGTGTCGCTATGCCATTTTCAGTTATGATAAGAGGGACATTGAGTTTAGATGCATAACGCAACACCTTTTCAAGGCCATGAGGATGTATCTCCCATCCCATATCTGTTAACCCGTAGCCATCAATATCTCTGTGCCTTAATTCCACCCCCATCCTTTTGAAGGGATTAAATCTAATATGAACCCTCGTATAGTAATTAAGACCGAAGAAGTCAAGCTTCCCTTTTATAGGCAGATCTATCTCTATAGGGTTTTTAAAGGGAAACTTTATCCTCATTCTTCCGGTAAGGAAGGCGTCAAGCAAGGAGTGGTTATAAAAATGCTTTGCTATTTTTGCAATCAATCTATCCATAGGATTCCACCTTTTCCACGGCGCAAAGGCTGCCATATTGTGCGCAACGCTGACCAATACATCTGGAATCTTTGAGTGAATAATGTCATATGCACTTCCATGACATATGAGTATATTCTTTAATGCAGATATTGCCAAAGATATATCCTTTAGACCAGGTGGCATGCAACCTTCAAGATAGCCGCCAAGTAAAAGCACATAGGGTTCGTTAAAAGTGATCCAGTATTTGACCCCTTTTATTTCTGATGTTATTTTTTCCACAAAACTTAAAAACTTCTCGATTGACTCATCTTTATGCCATGGGTATCTCTTTATAAACCAGAGGGGATGTGTGAAGTGATGGATCGTGAGCATCGGCTCTATCTTATTTTCGATGAGTATCTCAATCATCTCCTGGTAATGCGCTATAGCATCACTGTCCCAGAGCCTTTCCTTTGGCTGTATCCTGCTCCATTCAATTGAGAAGCGATATGCATTCACACCGAGAGATTTCAATAACTTCAGGTCTTCTTTATATAGATTGTAGTGGTTTGTGACATCAGGCTTTGAATTCAATATAGAGTCCCATGACGCCCAATCAGCATAAGAAGATCCCTCAAGCTGAAAGGCAGAGGTGGCAACTCCCCAGAGGAAACCATGTGGGTATATTTGTCTATTTGGCGCGACCATTATATATTTTAAACAATCGTTCCTTTACCCCCCTCGCTCTCTATCTTAATCTACCAGACTGAACTTTTATGAGGTGTTTTACGATTGCAAGTCCAAGCCCTGTGCCGCCAAGCTCCCTCGAGCGTGGAGGGTCAACCCTGAGTGTTAAGATTTAACCCATACAAACCTTGCCTTTATTGCATCCAAAAGCCTGTACCTCCACGCCAAGAGGCCATTGTCAGGGTAGGGTGAAAGTTTTGAGTCCTTGCCTATAATATATCTGTTTCCCCTCCATACTACCGTGTTGCTGAGTATGGGCACAAACCATAAAAAACCTACGATGAGATCTTTGATGGGAGATAGTACATAACGAAGCGGAGAAACGGTGAATCGGGAGGTCGATGACTTTATTTCTATGCCTCGCCGGCTTGCCGTTTCACCGTTGCCGAGTAAAACGCCCATGTAGTAATCGCCGAGGGCCTTAATCAGGCTGACAGACAGGGGAAAAGAGATGGTTGTCCTTGATGTCTCCCAGAACAACAGCGGAAGAAAAGAGATGAACACAAAGTTGCCAATTAATTCTGAAAGGTATCTTAATCCTCCGATCCTCCACCTGAGCTTTCCCCATCTCGTATGCCTGTTAAGAAACCTTCCGATACTCCAGTATTCATTTACGTTCTTTATGACATGGTTTGAGAGTATCACCTTCTTTCCTTTTTCGTGTATCTTCTTGCCTATTATATAGTCCTCTGCAAGCAGGTCCTTTACAGCAGTAAATCCGCCGATGGCCTCAAGGTCACCCTTTCTCATCAGCATGGACTTTCCGACTACACAGGGCATTTTTAAGTATCTGTCAAGGAGGCAGATACCGCCAATTACAAAGGAGTTAAGATGTAGGTTTTCAAGTACAGCACCGATTGTACGCCCTCCTATCCCTATTATCAGATTGCTCACAAGACCTACACCTATGTCAGCCATATGTTTAGCGGTCTCTTTGAGATAGTATTTATCTACTATTACATTGCTGTCGCTTATCAGGATGTGCTCATACTTTGATGCCCTGAGGGCAGGAATCATGTTGTTGACCTTCGGATTCAGACCCTCATCACACCTTTCAACTATGATAGAGATATCCCTTGCAGGATATTTGTCCCTCACCTTCCGTACTACCTTGTATGCAGGGTCATTATAGTCCTGAAGGGAGAATATTATTTCATACTCTGGATAGTCCTGCATACAAAAGCTTGCAAGATTATCAAACAGGTTATCGTCCAGCCCCTTCAGGGGCTTTAGGATAGAGATAGGGGGATAGTAGGCAGTAGGCATTAAGGAGTAAGAACTTTCTTCAACGGTCTTTTTATGGTGCTTACCGCTTACTGTATAGTGCTTACTTTTTAGTGTTGAGCGGACCGCCCATATCTGAAGTCCATAAGCGATTAGTCCAAAGGTTGTAATGCTTGCGAATATATAAAATAGTTCCACTGTTCCTCCTAATTTCTAAATAATGTTATCGCAACGCCCTTGTTATCTCTTATGCACTGCTTTACAGATTCAACACTTTTCTCGCAATTAAGAAGTGTCTTCCATGAATAAAGGTGCCGTGCTTTGTGAAAGTCGCTGTTGGCTACGTATGGATATTTCTTCAGGCTAATCACATTAAAGACATCATCTCCGTTTGCAATCTCCCATGCGTCTATGTATTTTGCGTATTTCTCCCTGTTGTTCCAGAGAAATAGTGTATTTCGCGTCATATCAGTGGTATGATGCGGGTGACAGGCAACTACAAGGGCATCCTGCTTCTTTGCCTCAAGGAATATCTTGTCATAGTTCAGGCATGCAGAAATAAATTCCTTTATGTCTAAAATAAGGATATGAGCAGATTTATCTGAAGAAAGATAGTTCTTACTTATCTCAATGCCTGGAATGACGAGCATTTCATACTTCTTCCATGCCCTCTCTGCCTCGTGTTTTATGTTAGATAGGTATTCGTCAAAGTTATCTGCTGTAACAGATAGTCTAAAACGCCGGGCGAGTTTTCCAATGGAGCTGTCTCCATTGACTACATGGTCTGTTATGGCGATTACATCGAATCCTCCCTGACCGAAGAGATCGATTGCCCTTCTTAACTCCACAGAACCGTCGGAGTATTTTGTGTGGATGTGAAAGTCACAGAGAAGCATTACCAACCATTTGCCAACATATTTGCCAACATGTTATTAACATGATAATTTTTCAATGCTACAGGAGTATGAAGTAGAGATTAAATTTTGGTTAAAAGAAGGAGTGTTACCAAAATTTTATTTAAGTTTTCCGTGGATTCTTTATGTCTCCATGGTCTATCGCTAAAGCATTTCCTTGATGAGAATTTTGAAAGTTGCCCCTTTAAATGGGCTATAGTCTTTGATTCTGCGCTCATATCTCCTCCATCTCTTTATCTGATAAGGATTTACAACAGATAGGGAATATTAAACAATGTCATTTTGTGTCCCTCAAGTTTTCGAGACATGAGGGTTTGGGCATGATATTGAACTTTGTATGGTTTTGTTGTTAAAGTTCATAAAGAATCTTTAACCTGTTAATGTTTTGCATGCGTTTCACCTTCGCGGTTAAGCACGGGTTATTCATGTCTTTCAGTTTTGCCATATGAAAGCAGCCAAAGACATTGTTAACGCAATTGTAAAAGAGATCGAGGAAAGGGTACGTTCTTCACGCCTTGATGAAGCCATTATTAAGGAGTTTGAGAAAAGGCATAAAGAGATTGAGGATAGGGTTTTGCAGGATTTTTCAAATGGCGTAACAAGAAAACATGTCTCAAGAATAAGGAAGATCATGGGGGATGAATTCTTAGACGACCTGAATCAGGGAAGGATTGGGCCTCTTATATGGAAAGGAAGAGACAGGCTTCAGAGAACCCATCAAAAACTCGCATCACTTCTTGAACTCTATCTATATTATCAGAAAGAGGCACTGGGAAAGGCTCTTGAGGTAGAGCACCTTAAGAAGATAAAAGATGAAATGATTGAATCGCAGGTTTCCCATGTCCATGAGATAGAGATGCTTGAAGATACCCTTGGTCGATATCATATTCTTTGGGGAATTGTACTTAAACCTTTTGAGGATGCATTGAAACAGGTCATGTCATTCCTTAAGGTGAAACATATTGAGGTCTTCCTCTTTGATGACGACAGGTTTCTTGCCACAGAGATGAAGACTGATGGTGAAACATTTGTTTACAATCAGGAGGAAGATAAGTCCGAGATATTAGAAACTGTGAGTGAAGTTAAACTTCATGAAGTGAAAAAAACATCCCTTGAAGTACCTCTTGTTGTGGAAGGTAAGCAGATTGGACACTACCGACTTGAGCGACAGGCTTCTGGCGATTTTGATAAAGAGAGATGGAGGAAGGATGTTGAATGGATAACCCCTGTCCTTGCTCGGGTCATTGAGTCTAATCGTAACAGGATTTTAGCACGCAGGGTTTACATTGATGATCTAACACAGTTGTATAATAAACGAAAACTCAATGAGCAAATGGGAAAACTCTTTAAGCAATTCAAAGGGGGAGACAAAGAATTGCATGTTACGATGCTGGATATTGATAAGTTCAAAGTCTTCAATGATACTTACGGCCATCCTGTAGGAGACCAGATATTGAAACAGACTGCAGCAATAATAAAAGAAGAAATTCCATATGCCTACAGATATGGCGGCGAGGAATTTGCCGGTGTGTTTTACGGATGTGATAAAGATAAGACAATAGAGATTATGGAGAAGCTACGCAGGAGAATAGAGAAGACACAGTTCATTATAAAGGGTCATGAGTATCGCATAACAATCTCAGCAGGTATAGCTAAATTTGAAACGTATATGAACTCTGTTATGGATGCCTTTGACAGGGCTGATCAGGCACTGTATGCAAGCAAGGAAGATGGCAGAAATAGGTGCACCTATTATGATGATATAAAAGACCGTCTCTCTTTTGATGTTAAGAACATGCGTCAGGAGATCCTGAAACTCAAAGAGCAAATGGAGCAGGTTGCACGGGAAAACAGGCGTTTAATAGAGCAAATAAAGAAAAAGGAACAAAAAAACAAAAAGGAGCAAACAGGTTAAAAACAAGAAGGAATTGGTAGCGGGGAGAGGATTTGAACCTCTGACCTTCGGGTTATGAGCCCGACGAGCTACCAGACTGCTCCACCCCGCGATATACATAACATACTGCAAAACGAATCAAAAAGTCAATGCGTTGGGCGCTTCTTTCTTAAACCTTTTATCTATTTTTGTGTCTAAATAAGCAGATGGATGAAGACAGGAACCTGGTTGAGAACTGCCTCGCTGGTAACGAGGATGCTATTGAGGAGTTTGTAAGGAGGTATCAGAGAATGGTCTATGCTTTTGCATACAGGATGATAAATGATATGGAAGAGGCAAAGGATATCACACAGAAGACATTTATACAGGCGATAAAGGGTCTAAAGGGTTTTAAGCAAAGGGCATCGTTAAAAACATGGCTTTACAGGATAGCGATGAATGTAACCCTAAATCATATGAGAAGATACGGACAGAAGGATGTTGAGTTTGATGAATCAACCATTTGCAGTCAGTCAGGTGTCCTATCGGTGATGATAGAGCATGAAAGGGATTCACTTATTAAGAAGGGGCTTGAGAGGCTTCCGGAACAGCAGAGGCTTGCAATAGTCCTCCGTACATACGAGAGCCTTAGCTGTCAGGAGGCGGGAATGATTATGGGATGTTCTGAAGGTGCTGTAAAGGCACACTATCATCACGGTGTAAAGAAATTGAGAGAATTCCTGAGGGAAAGGGGATATGAGGTACAAACACGAAGAGATAAAAGAGAAACTCCCTGACTATCTAAATTGCATCCTTGATGAGTCCGAGATAAAGGAGATAGAGAAGCATCTGAATATATGCGACAATTGCAGGGAGGAATTCTCTTGTATATCCGAGCTTAAAAGGGTCGTTTTGCCGGACCCCGGAGAATTCTACTGGAACAACCTTCCCGTAAGGGTAAGTAAACATGTAACTGAAGGAAGAAAGGTGTCTTTCTTCTCCATCTGGCTCTTCAGACCTGTCCCTGCTATCGTCTCTGCCCTTCTAATTACGGCTGTTATCATTACACTTATTTATACAACCTACAGGGGAAGCTCTGATGTTGACATCCTCTTTAATGACCCCTTTGTCGTTTCATACCTCGACCTGAGCGACGTAGCTGAGGAGGACATTTCAACCACCATAGAGGAAGACATAGGGGATGAGATAATAAGGGCATATTATTCAGAAGACTTCCCTCTCTATTCCTACCATGTTGAATTAACATCTCTGAATTCAGAGGAACTGAAAAACCTTTACAAGGTTTTAAATAATAAAGAAAGCAAAGGAGGGTAACATGAGAAGCATCATTATGATATTGTTTTTGTCAATTCTCCTGCTTGGCATTGTTGCGCCTGGCATAACACATGGGGGTATGGAAGACCCTGATTCTCTACCACCAAAGGAGAATATGGAGAAGATAAGAGGAAAGATAGATGCCCTCAGGATGTGGAGACTCACCACGGAACTTGATCTTGATGAAGGGTCAGCAGCCAGATTATTCCCCTTATTAAATAGATATGATAAAAAGAGGGCTGAGATCCAGAGAGACATCAGGCTTAATATGATGGCACTGAGGAAGGCATTGAGAGAAGAGAGGCATGAAGAGTTGAGGGCTATTCTTCAAAGGCTTGAGGATAAGCACAGAGAACTCCAGAGGGTTGAGGAGGATGAGAGGCAGGAACTCAGGAGGATTCTTACTGTTGAGCAGCAGGCAAGGTATCTAATCTTTCAACATGAATTCAATAGAGAGATACAGAATATTATTGCAAAGGCAAAAAGAAGACACAGAAAGGACATTCCACCTATGGAGGTTAGACCTCGGTAGAGGATAGTTCTTTTAATAACTCCTTATATGCATCGGGTGAGTTTTTCAGTCTCACACCCATTCCATTCTTGAAATCAGCAACCCCTGTCCTCAATGCCCATGCAACAACACCCTCAAGGGATATCTTGCTCTTCTCGTCCAGCTCAAGCACTATCCTTATATTTGTCCCTGGTGGAAATGCCTTTCTTGTCCTTATGAAGAGCCCTGTTTGGGAAATGTTAGAGGTTACCCCATTATATTCATCCTTACCATCTGAGAAGGTAAGATATAATCTCTTAGTGAAGCGTTTACTTGTCTTGTCTCTTTTCATATCATTATTACTATTCTGACAGTTTTCTCAATAACTCTTCAAGCCGTTTTAACTCCTCTCCATAACCTGCCCAATCTCCCTGTCTCTGTAGCTGTCTGGCCCTCTCAAAAACCTTCATCGCCTCTTTTGCAAGCTCTCCTTGTGGCAACCTCTGCATCTCCTCAACAGGTGTCTCCTTTAATGGCTTTAACTTTTCTTTTGAGAATATTCCCTTAAGAGCAAGGTCCAAATCCTCCTCCATGATAACTTTGTTTTCATAGGCAACGATGACCCTCCTCAGTTCTGGAAGACCAACCCTGTCAGATGCTGATAGATAAAGTGGTTGTACATAGAGGAGAGAGTTTTCAATAGGTATTACAAGGAGGCTACCCCTTATTACCTGTGAGCCTATCTGCCCCCATAATGTAAGCTGTTGGGATATATAGGCATCCTGGTCAATACGGGCATTTATCTGTCTCGGCCCAAATACAAGTCTGTCCCTTGGAAATATATATACAATCAAATTGCCATAATTGGGCACATCACACCTTGCGGCAAGCCAAGCAGCAAGGTTGTCCCTTTTTGAAGGGGTATAGGGTATTAGTAAAATATACTCTTCCTTCTCCTCCCCCGGCAATTTCATAATGGTGTAATATGGCTGCATGGGCTTTTCCGTATAGGTAGGTATTTCCCAAAGGTCTTCTTTGTTATAGAAGACCTTTGGGTCTGTCATATGATATAAAGCAAGCATTCTTGCCTGAACCTCCAGCATCCCTTGTGGATAACGGATGTGCCTCTTGAGGTCTTCTGGCATCTCTTTTAGGGGATTAAATATCCCAGGGAATGCCCTTGAATAGACCTTAACGATTACATCTTCAGGGTCACTAACATAATAAAACTGGACGCTACCATTATATGCATCAACCACGACCTTAACGGAATTCCTAAGATAGTTTATGTTTCTGTTAATTGGCATTGAATATGGCAGATTTCTGGAAGCTGTATAGGCATCCATAATCCAGAACAACCTTCCACTATCAGATATTACAAGGTAAGGGTCTGCATCGTAGATCAAGAATGGTGCTATTTTATTAAGACGCTCCCTTATATTTCTGTAAAAGAGTACGCGACTTTCAGGGGTTATATCTGTGGAGAGAAATACCTTCGATGTATTGAATTTTATGGCAAACATTATACGCCTTACGAAAGAAGATATCTCAACACCACCTCTGCCATCATATCGGGTGTATACATTGCCCGTGGATGTTGGATAACTGAACTCCTTCACCTTTGTATTAACGATTACATAATCATTGGAGAGTTCACCGAAGTAAATCTCAGGCCTTATGATCTTTAGATCAGCGCCGGATACAGGCGGGATATCCTTGATAATGAATTCAGGTAGTCCCTCTCTGGTTATCCTGCTTACAGGACCCATCGCAATACCATTACCATGTGTGAATACAAGCCTTTCGTTTATCCATGATTTACTCGGAAGATCATCATAGGAGAGTTCCCTTGGTGAGAGCATTACCTGCATATATTCACCATTAATGGTGTATCTATCATTATCCACGTCCACAAACTTATAATACGTTCTTATCTGCTGGAGTTGACTGTAGGTCTTAAGTAGTGGATCACTATCCCAGAGCCTTATATTCTTTATGGTTGCGTTGTTCCTGATTATATCGTCCATATCAAGGTCATAGGAGACATCAAAGGATTTCAGTTCGATCCTATCAATGTCATACCCAAATCGTGTGAGCCTGATGTTGTGCTCAATATAGGGTTTCTCAAGTTCCAGTTCATTCGGGGCAACCTTAAATTTCTGAAGAAATGGAGCATACACAATGAAACCCCCTATATATACAAACAGGATGATGCCTACTGGTAGAATCGCCCATTTAAACCAGCCTTTGAGAAAGGCTACGGTGAGTGATATACCTGTTACCAGGGTAAGAGGTATGAGGAGTCTCAAGGTGAGAAGCCTTGCCTTTATATCTGTATAACTTGCACCAAAGATAAAACCGTGGTCTGAGAAGAGGAGTTTATAGGTATCAATATAAAAACCGAATGCCAGGATAAAAGAAATAAAGATACCGAATAATGCAAGGTGTTTTTTAACAACAGGAGAGAAGGAAACGTGTCTCTCTGAAATAGCGATGCCGCCTCGGAATAGATAGCCTGCCAGTGTGGCTATCATAGTCAGTGCTATGACCAATCCAGCAAATCCCTTTATACTTTCTAACAGTGGTAATATAAAGAGAAAGAAGCTTAAATCCTTGTTTAACACAGGGTCACTGATACCAACATCAAGCCTGTTTGCAAAGAGCAGTATCTCTTTCCATCTTGATGCACCAAACAGAAAGATAAAAAAGGCAAGGACAATACCAGCGAGTAAAGTGAGGATCAATACAGGCTTATCCATAGAGAACGTTCTCACAGGATAGATGGTGTCACCAAAGATATGTAGATTTCTTGGTGGAAACTTTACCCTCATAGCAATGAACGTATTTAAGATATAGAAGGCAAGAAAGGATACACTGAACAAGAGACCGGCTATAATCCTTGTGGAAAGGATGTTCTTAAATACTATAAGAAAATTGACTTCCTTAAAGAAGAGCCAGTCTATGTAGAGGTTAAAGGTAATCAGACCGACAACAAAGAATAGGAGGCCTGCAATAAATAGAAACAATAAAAATCCTGCGTTCCTCTTCATCCATTCTCCATTGTCGGAAGCATTGATATAGAATAACATATAATTTGTAAAAAGGGGCTAAGGGAATAGGTAAAAGGTGATGGATTAAGAGGACTTCTTAGGGGTTACGCATCACGTGGCATGGTTTTATGGCGGGGTGGACGGGACTTGAACCCGCGACCTCTGGCTTGACAGGCCAGCGTTCTGACCAAGCTGAACTACCACCCCAGTAGGCGGAACAGGGATCGAACCTGTGACCTCAGCCTTGTAAGGGCTGCGCTCTCCCACCTGAGCTATCCGCCCAATTAAGCGATTTAATATCCCATCTGTCCAAAATAGAAATTAACAATTATCTTTAGAATATCCTGGGTAGCAATAATGTAATATACCAGATACGCATGATAAATTTAAAGTTCATTTGACCATAATTGAGACATTAAGCTAAAATTAACAGGACACATCAGGGGTAAATATGATACGACTAAATAGTATAGAGAAGGGCATCCTCTTATCCATCTTTATGGTATCCTTTATCATCGCTTGCTCCTCAAACAAAGGAGCAGTTAAGGAGATCCCATTTGGTGAGGTTGAGTCTCTTTTTAAAAAGGCAAATGAGTTGATAAAGGCAGGTGATTTTGAAGATGCGAGGCAACTGCTTGAAAGGGTAAAGGCAGAAGATACATCACAGGATTTTGCATCCCTTGCTCAGATTCGCATTGGTGATACATATTTTCAGGAAGAGCGATATGAGGAGGCTGAGGTTGAATACACGGCATTTCTCGATAGATATTCCTATCACAGGTATGCATCTTATGCACAGTACAGGCTTGGAATGACGTATTTCAAGAGGATAAAAGGCGTTGATATAAGCTATTCAATGGCAAAAAAGGCGTTAGAGGCTTTTGAAAAGCTTCTCATGCAATATCCAAGAAACCCCTACATTGAAGCCACTGAAAGAAGAATAAAGGCATGCAGGGATATCCTTGCTGAGTATGAACTCTATGTAGGAAAATTTTATTTCAAGAAGGGCTCTTATAAGGCTGCTGCACAGCGATTTGAAGGTCTTCTTAAGAACTATCATGATTCAAGACCAGAGGCAGAGGCACTTTATTATCTCGGTCTTTCCTATAAAAATCTGAATGAATATGAAAAGGCTGTTGATATATTGAACACACTAATAGAAAAGTTTCCAAGTATAAAACTCTCCCGAGAGGCAAAGGATATTATAGCCTCATTCAATAGAAAACAGTGAAATACTATCCTGTCTTTGTCAATCTACAGGGGAAAAGGGCTGTTGTAGTTGGGGGTGGAGGGGTAGCGGAGAGAAAGGCACTTACCTTGATAAAGGCAGGCGCCTCGGTAGATGTTATAAGCCCAATCATCACAAAGAATCTCCAGAGATACAGGGATAAGAGTCTATTTAGACATATAAAGAGGGGATATAAAAAGGGCGACCTTAAGGGAGCATTTATTGTTATTGCTGCCACTTCATCAAGGGATGTTAATAGCAGGGTAGAGAGAGAGGCTCGAGAGCGGGATTGCCTCATTAATGTAGTTGACACACCTTCTGAAGGAAATTTTATTGCTCCATCTATTGTAAGTAGAGGGCCTCTAACGATTGCTATATCCACAGGGGGTCAGAGTCCTGCTATATCAAAGGCGATAAGAAAAGAACTTGAATCCCTTTATGGTAAGGCCTTTTCAGATTACCTCAGGTTTGCAGGAAGTGTTCGTAAGGAGGCATTAAAAAAGATAAAGGACAGGAGAAAAAGAGAGAGATTCTTTAGATTTCTTTCATCTGATGAGGTGTTCAAGGCATTAAGAAGCAAGGGGCTTGCTGAAGCTTGCAGGATGGTTCGTGGTTATACATTCAGGGAATCGTTGTAACCTTTAACCCTGCAATCCTTGCAATCTCGTTATGAATCTCCTCAGATGCTATTCTATCCCCAAAGAGGCCTATTCTTATGCCTATGGAGGTTATGCGTTGTCCCTTATCCTCAAGTTTTATTATTACTGTCTTACCATCCCTTCTTACGGCCTCAATGGTTCCTTTGGCATCTTCATTCAGACTATTGGTTATACTTATCTTCATATTGGCAAGTGCCTCATTTGTGATATCCCATGCCCTTGTATATGCCAAGGGATAGTCCCTCTCCAGATTACCCTCAATATATTTATATGTCCCTATCCCTATCCCTGCACCAAGACCTATCCACGCAGGTGCGCAAGAATATAATAAAGACAAAATCATTATAAATAATATAAGTCTCTTCATCTTTAATCATGCCTCCTTCCCGTATGTTCATTATAGATAACAAAAAAAAGAATAAAATACAAGTGATATCAGGTCATGGCCACTCTGCTATCCGCTCTTTATCCATTTTCCATACCTTAATGCATATGCATATCTTTCATACGCTCAAGTTTAAAGGAAAGAGCCTTTTCTCCTGCCTTCTCAAATATAAGGGTGATGCCTACCTCCTGGCCTTCCATTATATCGATAGGAACATTGAAGAGCATTATATGGAATCCACCCCTCTTAAGTTCTACGCTTCCATTTGCAGGCACATTGATCTTCTCGACCTTAAACATAGAGCCATCCTTCACGTTGTGGAGTTCGACGACCACCTCCGGTATACTCACGCGACAACCGATCAGGGAATCATCTATTGGAGTATGATTGTTTATTCTCATAAAGATACTTACCGAATCAGGTCTCATTGATGAGAAGTATCCCCTTATCCTTTCTATTGATATATCAGATGATGCTAAGACAACTGAAAGATTTAAAAAAGAAAAGAGTAAAAAAACAAGAACCCTGGCCATATTAATACCTCCTATTCTATTAATCTTCCGTTGTGCATCCTCATAACCCTTTTGGCCTCATTTGCTATAGTTGAGCTGTGGGTAACAACAATAAAGGTGATACCCTTTTCCTCATTTAACCTCTTAAAGAATCTTATCACATCCGCCTCTGTATCCTCATCGAGATCGCCGGTTGGCTCATCAGCAAGTATTATCTCTGGATTATTTATAAAAGACCTTGCAATGGCAACCCTTCTCTGCTGGCCTCCTGAAAGCTGTGATGGGTATGAGTTTATCTTATCTTTAAGCCCCATGGCATCAAGCAGACGAACAGCTTCTTCCTTCACAGCGTTGCCATCTCTCTTTTGAGGGCTAAAGATGACTGGTAACATCACGTTCTCAAGAGCTGTCAGGGTAGGGATAAGACTTGCAAACTGAAAGACGAAGTTAAGCCTTGTATTCCTGAATTCAGATAACCTGTCATCACTCAGGGAAAGGATGCTTGAGCCGTCAATCAGGATATCACCTGAATCAGGCCTTGTAAGGCCTCCGATGAGGCTAAGCAAGGTTGTTTTACCACATCCAGAATGACCTATAATTGAGATGTAATCGCCTTTCTGACACCTAAAGGATGCATGATCAACAGCTAATATCTCTTGTCCGCCTGCATGATATATCTTTGTCACCTCTCTCACCTCGATCATCTTACTCTCCCTTTCTTATAGCTTCGTATGGCTCCATTCTACTACATCTGAAAGCAGGATAAAAGGCAGCAACAACTCCTGTTACTATGGATAATATTAATATTACCATTATGGAATCCATAATAAATAGATTGCCAGGCCATAGATAGGGCAATTTGAATGCCTCCATTATCGGTTGTTTAAGAATATAAATAAATATCCCTCCTACTGTAATACCTGTTATACCTCCAGATAATGAGATAATAAATGCCTCTGCTGTTATCAAAAAAAAGATGGAATTCCTTTTTGCACCGAGAGAACGTAGCATGCCCATTTCTCTCTGTCTTTCATTTACAACCATTGAGAATACAACAGCTATCAAGAGAATAGTTGCTGTCCACAAGGAAATGCCTATGCCAAGGAGCATCCTCATAAGGGTAAAAAGTTGTCCCTTTATGCTTTTGATCACATTCCGTGATACTACTGCTCTCACACCGGGTATCTCGTATTCTACAAACAGGGATGCCCTATCAGGAGATATGCCAGGTTCAAGTTGAATGAGTATAGTGGATATAGCATTTTCATCAATCTCAAGAGGTTCTATAGCCTCTGTCTTAGACTTCCTAATCATATCCTGTGCGGTTTCGAAGGTCATGAATACCCCGTGATCTATATATTCAAGACCAGTAACAGAAAGTTTACCTACTATCCTCAGGGGTTTTCCATAAAATTTCATCTTAGCCCCCTTTTCAATAGGTATCGACCCTCCTATAATAACCTCATCCCTCTCAAGTGATCTACCAATTGTCTGCTGAAGCCATGGGGTAATAGTAAAGTCTGTAAGAGGGTCAAAGGCAATCAGAAAGGCATCAACCTGAGTGCAACACTCATACTTTGTGCCCTTAAGAAAGAGTTGAGGTGAAACTCGTTTTATGCCTTTAATCTTCTTTATCCTCTCGAGATTTTCAGGGGGCATGAAAAAGACAGAGGGCATTCCTGCAATGAGTGTTGTCCTTATCTTGTCATCATAACCTTCTGGAACTACCATCAAATCAGCGCCAAGCCTCTTGGTAGCGAGGTCGATGCTGTTGAGTACACCTTTTATACTTATTGTGCCAGTAAAGAGTAATCCTGTCAAAAGAGTGAGAGACAGTATCAGGGCTATGCTCCTGAAGGGTCTTCTTCTAATATTTCTTATTGCATAAGAGAAGAGACTCATTTACCTCATTAAAGGGTGGGTTAAAATGCAACTACACAAATCGAAACCATTATAACATATAATCAGTCAAAATCTTTTATCCATAAAAAGTCACATCTGTCCAAAATAAAGATTAACATTTTAGAATTTCTTGGACACAATGATAAAAAGTATATGTTAAAATTTAGAATGAAGGTCTTAATCCTTACAAAAGATAATGAGAAGGATATTATTAAAGAGTCTTTAAAGATACTCAAGAAAGGGGGTGTAGTTGCTTATCCCACAGAGAGTTTTTATGCACTCGGTGTAATGGCACTGGATGAAAAGGCTGTTAAGAGGATCTTTAAACTCAAGGAAAGGTCTGTGGATAAACCCCTGCCAGTGATAGTTGGTAATCTCAAGGTGCTTAAATCCATGGTGAAGGGAATACCATTACAGGCAGAGTCATTAATCTCAAGATATTGGCCTGGCCCACTAACGTTAGTCTTTGAAGCAATCGATAACCTATCAGTCTCATTAACAGCTGGAACAGGTAAAGTGGCTGCGAGGATTCCTGGTGAAAGTTTTGCACTATCCCTTGCAAGAAAGGCAAGCTTCCCAATTACTGCAACAAGTGCAAATCCTTCCTCACTGCCTCCCGCAACAAATGCCAGCGAGATTAGAGGTTATTTTGAAGATGGTGTTGACCTGATTGTGGATGCAGGAGAATCTCCTGGAGGTCAACCCTCAACGATTGTAGATATTACATGCCACCCTCCAAGGTTGATCAGGCAGGGAAGGTTGTTATTGGTCTGAAAGTGAGGCTTTTGATTTAAGCAGTTCTCTTGCGTGTTTGAGGGATACACTGGAGATGTCTCCACTAAGCATGCGTGCTATCTCTGCCACCCTCCCATCTCTGTCCATCCTCTTGACCTCAACGGTGGTCCTTCCATCTCTAACCACCTTCTGAATCCTGAGATGCCAGTCTGCATATGATGCTATCTGTGGGAGGTGGGTTATACAGATTACCTGATGATTCATAGAGAGGGCCTTTAACTTTCTTCCCACTGTCTCGGCAGCCATTCCTCCAATCCCTGCATCAATTTCATCAAAGACAAGGACCGGCACGTTATCTCCCTTTGTGAGTATCCCCTTGAGTGCGAGCATTATCCTTGAAAGCTCACCACCAGACGCTATCCTCGAGAGCTGCCTGAGTTCTTCGCCTCTATTTGGTGAGATCAAGAACTCAACATGGTCAATACCCAGGGGTGTTGCCCTGAGGCCATCTGTGGTATCATCACCTTTTTCATGTTTTATATGGATTGAGAATTGACTATCAGCCATGGAGAGCATGGCAAGTTCCTTAATAACCTGGCTTTTAAGCCTTTTTGATGCATCCCTCCTCTTTTTTGAGAGTTCATGTGCTTTTTCAGTAAAGACCTGCCTCAGTTCATCAATCTCTGTCTTTAACCCTTCAAGTCTTTCCTCTGAATGCTCAAGCTCGTCAATTTCCCTCTCTGCCTTTTCTCTGTATCTCAGTATCCCCTCTACACTATCACCATACTTCCTCTTCAATCCACCTATTAGGTGAAGCCTCTCCTGGACAGAATCAAGCCTCTGGGGGCTGAGGTCAAATCTCTCTTTATAATCCCTTAAGAAGTACGATGCCTCCTCAAGAAGCGGCATGGCATCCTCAAGTGACCTTAAGGCATCAAGGGCAATCCTATCAATATCTGCTATCTCTTTAAGGTCAGAGACTATCCTTGAGAGCGTGGTCATACATGAGGTATCGGAAAGATATAGTGAGTCATATGCCCTGTTGGTAAGCTCTGTAAGACGAAGGGCATTGCCAAGGATTTTCTCCAAGGACTTTCTCCTCTTCAAGGAGTTCCTCTTCCTCACCAACCCTGAGGTTTGCCCCTTTAATCTCATTAACCTGGTATCTCAGTATATCAAGCCTTTGCGCCCTTTCCTTCTCCTTGTGGGTTAATATTGCCAACTCCTTTCTTAACCCTACAAGCCTTTCATGGAGAGACCTTATCTCCTGACTTTCGTGAATAAGTCCACCATAGGCATCAAGCATCCTCAACTGGGTATCTGTTGAAAGGAGTGACTGATGCTCATACTGGCCGTGGACATCTATGATTGCCCTGCTTAAGTCAGAGAGGGTCTGGATATTTACCATTGAATTGTTTATATATGCCCTGCCTCTACCATGTGAGGAGATTATCCTCTTTAGGATAATTCCATCATCAATCTCTATACCCTTATCATTAAGGGACTGAATCATTGATTCATTAAGGATATCAGATGGGATTTCGAAGAATGCCTCAACAACAGCCTCTTTCTCTCCGCTTCTTATAATTTCATTTGATGCCCTCTCACCAAGGGCAAGAGAAAGCGCACCTATTATTATGGATTTACCCGCTCCTGTCTCGCCAGTCAGGACATTAAGACCCTTATCAAATTCAATGGTGAGGTCATCTATAATGGCAAGATTTTTGATGTGTAACTCACGAAGCATCTTATACACAGATAATCACTGATTTAATGCGAGATAAACGCAGATGTATCTGTGATTATCTGATTCTCTATATCTGTATTCATCTGTGTTTCTACGCACCGCCATAGGAATGCAGACCTGACAGGAAGAGGTTTACCCCAAGATATGTAAAAACCACTGCTACAAAGCCAATGAGAGCAAGCACAGCAACCTTCTTACCCCTCCAGCCTGCAACAAAGCGCGCATGGAGATAACCTGCATATATAAACCATGTTATGAGTGACCATGTCTCTTTCGGATCCCAGCTCCAGTAAGTTCCCCATGCACTATTTGCCCATATGGCACCCATTATTACACCTCCTATTGTAAAGAGGGGAAAACCAATGGCAATAGCCTTATAACCTATCTCGTCAAGCATGTTATGTGATATGGAGAAAGATGCAAAAACCCTTTTAAGGCCAAGCCCATACCTCCAGAGGAGAAGGATAAAGGCAAGCGAGAGTATCCAGCTTATTATTACAATAAAACCCGAGGAACTTTTGAATGTAGACTTGAGGAAATAGTTGCGTATAAAGTCGCCACTCGATGTCGTTGACATACTTAGATAATCGATCCCCATGGCTATCAGGAGGATAAGAAAGACCCCTACCGTTATGCTCCAGAAGATATATGCCTTTTCGTTCCTTGCCTCAGTAATCATAACCAGATACGCCACGGATGCTGCAAAGGAGACACCAAATGCTGCATAACCTATGAAGCTCAGAAGGACATGGAAGAGAAGCCAGTTTGATTGAAGTGCAGGGATAAGGGGTTGAATCTCTTTTGACATTCCCGAGATATCTATAAAGGCCAGGGCAAGACCGGCCAAAGGCATTACAAAGGCACCAAGAAATCGGTTCTTATACCTGAACTCTATGATGAGATATATCAATACAATAGCCCATACAAAGAATACAAGAGATTCATAGAGATTCCTGATGGGGGTACCTCTCAAGATCGCCTCAAGGAGTGTTGTTGATGGCGCACTCATCACCCACATGTTATATGAATCCACCCATCTTATTGCCATGGCTATGCTCTGACATACAAAACCCGATATGGTCAATGTGGTAGCGGTCACACCAATGGACTTCTTCCTGAAGGCAAAATAGATTATATAGACTGCCATTGCTATGAAATATATTAATGTCGATATGCCAAAGAATATCGAACTATCCATATTCTTCACCTCTCTGTTATGATAATTTATTTCTTCTGTGGTTGTCTCTGTCCTATTGCATCAGATGCCCTTGACAGGATATGTTCTATTTGTCTTTCAAGGGCAAGTCTGTTCTTACTGGCTGAACCAGCTATGGTTATCTTTACAGAATTCCTTCCACCTGATTTTTCAGTGGCAAGCATCACCCATATCTTTTTATGACTCATGAAAAACGCAACGTATAACCCCAGCCCCATGATTATAAAGGCAAAATATATAATCCCAACACCAGGGTCCTTTGATACCTGAAGCCCTGTATACTCAACCCCCCAGTAATCAACAAACTCTATCTTGTGTCCACCTGGTAGATTACCGGTCTCAGGATATCGCCTGAGTATCCACCCCTTAAAACCACTCTCCTCGTGCGACTCACCCTTCATACTGAATTCAATAGCCACAGCGGGGTTTATCATTGTTTCTGCATATGTTACAAGTTCACCTGTCATGGGGTCTCTTCCAAGGGCAGGTGAGAAATCAACAATCTTCCCCTTGACGCCTGCCTCGGGAATCTCAAATGTATCCCCAAACTGCAACCGCAGTATTCTTTCATTCCCCTTATTGCTTATGACCTTTAATATAAACTCTCCAAGGGCATTAGGGATCATTCCGTAACTGGACTGATAAAATGTAATCCCCTTATATGTGAGAGGGGCATTAACCTCTATCTGCTTTTTAAGAACCTCCCTGCCACTACTATCGAATATTACCAACTCACTCTGGAACTCCTGTGGTGTATCACTCCCTATATAGTATTTTGTATCATACCAGTTGCATTTTATGGTAAAGCCAAGGGGTATGGGATCTCCTGAACGCTTATAAACCACATCCGATGCTACACCCTCTGGAAGGTTTATAAAGCCGTCAAAGCCAAACCTTGCACCTATAATTGCACCAGCAAGTATAAGAAGGATACTACAATGGACGATATAAACACCAAGGCGGGTATAATTGCCTTTCTGTGTGTAAAGTTGAATGCCATCCTCATCGGTTGCCTCAAACACATGAAACCTTGAAGCCCTCAGGCTATTGAGTATCTCATCTTTTGCTACATTCAGGTTTGTCTTTATCGTTACCTCTTTCTTTATGGGTAAACTCTTCATCGCACTTTCTGAGATCGGTGTAAGGGGTTTTTTGACAAGCTTCCATGTCTTTGGTAATTTTTCAAGTGAACATATAGCAAGATTGAGGCTGAATAAAGTGAGAAGGGTTGTATACCACCATGAATGATACATATCCATAAAGCCAAGCCTTACGAAGATGTTATAAACCGTCGGTGCCATCTCAACACCGAATATCTTTGATAGGAGTTGAATATTCTTTGCAGGCTCTACATTCTGCTCTATAATCGTACCGATTATCGATGTTACAGCCAGTAAGAGAAGAAGTACTATGGCAAGCTTAAGAGAGGCAAAGAAACCCCAGAGACCTTCAAAGATGTTCGTCTTTTCCCTGTCTGCCAAACTACCTCCTTCATCTAAATATTAAAAATATCATGTAGCCTAATATGAAGTCAATGCAT